>TARA_R110002110_G_scaffold365271_3_pt1 | contig 139144 bp, 126 predicted proteins | sample TARA_R110002110 | Tara Oceans TARA_R110002110 (sample SAMEA4397330) | marine metagenome | biome: Polar Biome; feature: [SRF] surface water layer (ENVO:00010504); material: water (ENVO:00002006), including particulate matter (ENVO:01000060) such as... | depth 5 m | reverse complement strand
GCGGGTATTGATGCAACGGGGAATGAAGTTGAATTAAGTAGCACCGGTACGGTGACGCAAACAGGTGCGATTACGGCGACAGGTCTAGCTTTGAGAGGCGCTGCTGGTGCTTATACTTTAAACAATGTTGCAAATGAAGTTTCCACTTTAGCAGGTGATACTGGTAGCGTGACATATGTTGATGCTACTGGAATTTCGATTGGCACGGTAACGGTAACAGGTGGTACGACAACGACTGGAATAACAACTACTGGTGCAACAAATTTAACAGCTACAACGAGTAATATCGAACGTGCTGCAGGAACGATTACGTCAAATGCTCTAACGTTAAATGCAACTGCAGGAGGAATTGGAACAGGAGGTACAATTCTTACGAATAATTCAGGTGCTTTTAATTTAACGACTGGTGGTGCAGCTGCTGCTGGTAATATTACGATAAGTGATAGTTCAACTATAACAAGTTCTACAGATTTAAATCTTACTACAGCTGGTAGTGCTCAAACCGTCACGTTTAATGCTGACGGTGGGTTTACATCAAATAGTAATCTGGATGCTGCTGACATAGGGCTAGATGCGGCCGATACACTGGTAATTAATGGAGCGACCACATTGAATGCTGATGTAGCGACTGGTGGCATTGCATTGCAATTAAATGGTGCAGTTACAGCAGGTGCTACACGTACTGTTAATACAGGCGGTGATACACTTACCTTTGGATCTACAATAGCTGCCGGTGCTAATACTCTCACGCTGACCGCAGGTACATTAACATTAACGGATGATGTAACAGCGGGCACTTTAAACATGGGAGGTTCAACCACTCTTTCTATAGCCGGCAATACCACGCTTAATGTTGCCCCAACTAATATTACCTTTGCACCAACAGTTAACGGAGCCGGTGCTTTAACAATTCCTAATGGAGCCGGTGGTAATTTAACCATTGGTGCTGGTGGTCTTGTTCTTACAAATTTTGGTGGTTTAACTGGGCATTTAATTATTGGTGGTTCATTAATTGCTGAAGGTATCGACCCATTCTATACAGCAGGAACAATTAACATAAACACTGTTACGATGACTGTAACTGATGCGATTACTAGTGGTGGTTCTGTTACATTACTCTCTGGCGATATGTTATTGAATAATAATATTACTGCGGGAGGAACCATAGGACTTGTTGCTGGTGGCCCTATCGCTGTACCAGGTTCTACAACGGGTGTTATTGATGTATCAGCAGGCCCTGTCACGTTAACAGCACCTGCAAGTACGACACCTGCATCAGGTGTTTTGATTGCTGAAGATACTATCGTAAGTTCAGATAACATAACACTTTCTTTTGGTGGCGGTGAGGTTGATGTTGCTATTGGAGCTGATGATGAAATTGAATTTAATGGTGGTAGTGTAAACGTTGATAATTCGACTGACTCATTATTAGAAACATCGCTTAATTCAGGCTCCTTGGCAGCAGCAGGCATTACTGCTGGTGTTACAACAACGTTCTCAATTAACCCTGCATCTGCATTGATTGGTCTCGAAACATTAGCGTTTATTGACGTTGGTTTGTTTGAAGAAGAATTAACTTTGTATGGACAGATTGGTACTGGTATCGCTTTAGCATTAGCACAATGTGAGGAGCAAGAGGGTTGCGCACCAAATGTTTCAGAAGATGAGTTAACTAATCTAATAGCATCTTTAGAATCGCGTTTGCTGGAACTTGAACGCCGATTAGCGGAAGAGGCTGATTCAAATGTACGTGCTGAACTTGAAGACCTCATAGAAGGTTTTAACAAAGAGCTGAAGGACTTCCAGGGCTATCGACAAGAATTACAAGAATTCTTCGCCGCAGAGGAGGAAGATTTTGAAGAGGACGAACTTGATGAAGATTTACCGGATGATGGTGATTTTCTTGATGCACAACCTGATGCAGGAGAAGTTGCACGATTAGCCAAGGTACTTGAAACCGTTAAGGCTCGCATTGAATGGTTGAAGAGTCTGAAAGCGAATCCTGACGAACGTGCACGGTTAAGTGAATCAACAAAAATTGAACTGACTCAAGAGACACTTGATGCCATCATTGAGGCAGCCCGATCAGAAGCAGCTTTTATAGAAAATCAAATTAAGCTTTTGATTGAAGGAACTGAAGCAATGCTTTCGCCTGCGCCAATCTTTACCGCAGAAGCACGTGATTATGATTCGATGCAGACAGTTCATTATGGCACAGATTATTTGAATGGCCTTCCGACTAAATCTTTATTAAATATTAATTAAGCCATCATTATGACGTTAAGATTGAAAACAATATGCCTAGTCTTAATTACATTATTTGTAAATGTAAATACCTTTGCTGTTATTCTTAATACAGAAGAAGCGGAACAAGCAAACCTGACATTACTTGAGAATGAAACAAAAGTATTTCAGTCTATTGGTATGGGGATCGCATTATCACTCGCTCAATGTGAAGGCGTTGATTTGTGTTCTCTTACGGTAGAAGAAGCTGAAATCAGAGAATTGCTTAAAGCACTTGAATCAAGGATTGGTAGTCTGATTTTAAAACAGGAAGAGGCTGAAGACCCTGCGGGTATCGATAATGTTTTAACGGCCTATATGAATGAACGTGATAGTTATAATGCGCACTTAGAAAAGCTTCAGAGTATTACCAGTGCTTTCGATGCTGAGAAGGATTTATTAGAAGAACCTGAAGAAATAGATTTTCCTGTTGAATCAGCAAGAAATGAAGAGCTAAATGATTATTTGAATGACCTTGAAGCATTTGATGATGAAGAACTTGAAGATGATGAAGATTTGGAAGGTCTTCCAGATTTTCCAGAATCAGACGATATTAACTCAACTCCTTAAATAAAAATCATGACAACAACATCAGCGGCTAGTACTACTGCTTCGATATTACCTTTGTTCTATAAAAAAGTGGTGCCTTTAAATAAAGAGGTTCATGGTGAACTTTATATTGAAGGCATAGAAGGTTATTCACATACTAAAGAAACAAACAGTATCTATATTGCGGCTGTCGAGTTTCTACAAGTATCACGCGAATACCCTATTGTATTTGCCAAAGGAGTGGATGGTGGTATTTTTCCCGTTGCGTTGTTAGGACTGGAGAAAAATAAAAACCTGTTTATCGATACTACTGGTGCCTGGACAGCGAATTATATTCCTGCCTATGTGAGACGTTATCCTTTTATTCTTGCAACAGCGGATGATAGTAAAGATAACTTTACTGTTTGTATTGATGAAAGCTTTCCTGGTTTCAATACGGCAAAGGAAGGTAAGTCGTTGTTTGATGATAAAGGTGCACAGACTGATATATTAAATCAAGCAGTAGATTTTCTTAAAGATTATCAATCCCATGTAAAATTAACCACAATCTTTTGCGAAAACTTGTCTAAGCTAGATATTCTAGAGCCTATGCAGGCAAATATCGAACGCGTAAACGGGGAAAAGATGTCTTTAGGTGGCTTTATGGGCGTTAACCGCGAGAAATTAAAAGCAGTTAAACCGGCCAAATTAGCAGAGCTGCTAAAGTCAGATCAAATGGAATTGATATTTGCACATTTAGCATCGCTGTCTAACCTTAATGCATTAATGGAACGTATCAGTTAAGAGTAAGTTTGGACGGAGGAATACATTCAAGTAGATTTGGTGTAAATAACACGAGGTCTATCGACGATAGTTACCAAAAACTGCTTGTTAGGTTAGGGGGTGAAGTCCACAACTTCGACTTCATAGTTTTTATTATTTGATAACAAGTATTATCGGATTAATCTATTAAATAAGTTTTTAATAAACTGGCTGAGGTTGAATACCAACATTTTTCAGGATATTTGGTGGTGTATCTCGCTTAAATCTCCTGGCTTACGCTATTGGTTGTCAATCGTGATGGGCTGGTTAGGATCAGCATCTGCTTTTGGACCATATCTTTTAATGTAAGTCGCTATAACTTTGTCGGCTTCTTTCAGTTCCTCCTCAGAAAGTTTTGTCTTTGCCTTATCTATTGAGTTTACGGATAACTTATGTGCATGCGATGCGCCAACGCTATACCAGATATATGCATATTCAAAGTCTTTGGGTACCCCGCGTCCCTTGAAATATAAGTCGCCTAATTTATATTGTGCTTGAGGTATATTTTTTTCTGAGGCTTTCCGGAACCATTCTCCAGCATTTTTATAATCTTGTTCCACACCTTGGCCTTTCATGTACATCATGCCCATATAATACTGAGCATAACCGTGATCTGAAGTTTCTGCCAATGATTGCATTGTTGTGAATGCTTTATCATAGTCGCCCATTAAATAAGCGACAACCCCGTCATTAAAGTCAGCATGAACAGAAGGTGAGATTAAGGTAAATAATAAGATAAATATTGGACTAATTTTTTTCATGTTTTAAAACTCGTGGTTGGTATCGTAATGAAGTCGCTATTTGTTAATAATTATTATGTCGAAATATTATTATCAAATAACCTCCAAGTCTCGTAAAATGCGCCGTTTGTTTCATAGCAAGGCACTTTGAAATACGTATTTATTATTGATGTTAGTGCGTAAAAGTCGCAAATTGTTTCATGCAAGACAAAGGTTGTAAATATTATGAGGGCACAAATGACTAAATTTCAGGCATTTAGGGTATATCAGGAGAATAATGATGTTATAGGGCGTCTTGAAAGCCTTACTCTCGATGAACTCGATCCGGGCGATGTGCTGATCAAAACTGCGTATTCGGCTGTAAACTACAAGGATGCATTAGCTGCAACCGGTACTGGTAAGATTCTTCGACATTTTCCGTGTATTGCCGGAGTGGACGTATCCGGTACTGTGGTTGAATCGCAGAATAAGCGTTTTAAAGAAGGGGATTCAGTCTTGATTACGGGTTATCAATTTGGTGTTGATCATGATGGTGGATTTTCTGAGTACGTCCGTGTACCGGCTGAGTGGGTGGTATCTGTGCCTGATTCGATGAGTTTATTTGAAGCTATGGCAATTGGTACCGCTGGATTTACAGTGGCACTATGTGTTCAACGATTAGAAGAAAATAATCAAAAACCAGAGTTAGGTCAATTCATTGTGACTGGCGCGACCGGTGGTGTTGGCAGTGTTGCCGTCAATATTATGTCTTCTTTAGGATATGAAGTCGTCGCACTGACAGGGAAATCAAACAACAATGATTTTTTGATTGGCCTTGGCGCGAGTCACGTTTTGGATCGAAACACGCTTAAACTTGATGGACCACCTCTGGAAAAGAGCCAGTGGGGAGGTGCAATAGATAATGTTGGCGGTGATATTCTTGCTTGGCTGACTAAAACAACTAATCCCTGGGGTAATATTGCTGCGGTTGGACTAGCAGGTGGTTTTAAGCTCAATACTACTGTGATGCCCTTTATTTTACGTGGTGTCAGTTTGTTGGGTATTAATTCACAAGGGTGTCCAACTCAATTTAGACATCATCTCTGGGAACGCTTGGCAACTGATCTTGCGCCTAAACATTTGGACAAGATAGTAACTAGTATTATTAGATTAGAAAACTTACCAGACGTATTTGACAATATGCTGGCAGGAAAAACAACCGGTCGAACGGTAGTAGCGATTGACCCCAACGAATGATAACAATGAGACTATTGATATTTTTATGACAGCAAAAACACTCTATGACAAGCTTTGGGATGATCATGTGGTTCATGATTACGGTGATGGCACGGCGTTGATCTATATCGATCGGCACCTTATCCATGAAGTCACCTCACCACAGGCATTTGAAGGACTGAAGCTAGCTGGACGGCAACCTTGGCGCTTAAATACTAATTTAGCTGTGCCTGACCATAATGTCCCAACGGTTAATAGAGAGGTTATTGAAGACCCGATATCGAAACTTCAACTTGAAACCCTGGATGCAAATTGCAAGGAAACCGGTATAACCAAGTTTGAAATGATGGATCCTAGACAAGGTATCGTGCATGTGATTGGACCAGAGCAAGGTGCTTCTTTACCAGGGATGACTATCGTTTGCGGCGATTCACATACCTCAACTAATGGCGCCTTGGGTGCCCTTGCATTTGGCATTGGTACATCTGAAGTTGAACATGTATTAGCAACGCAATCGCTGGTGCTTAAAAAGGCCAAGAACATGCTGATCAATGTTAAAGGCCAGGTTGGTAATGGGATAACGGCAAAAGATATCGTCCTTGAAATAATCGGACAAATTGGGACTGCTGGTGGTACAGGTTATTCTATTGAATTTGGTGGTGACGCTATTCGTGCCCTATCGATGGAAGGGAGGATGACGGTATGCAATATGAGCATAGAAGCGGGTGCGCGAGTTGGACTGATTGCCGTCGATTCGACTACTCTGGACTACGTTAAAGGACGTCCATATTCACCGAAAGGTGAAGAGTGGGAACAGGCTGTTGGGTTATGGAATGAACTAAAAAGTGATGAAGATGCGCAGTTCGACAAAATCATCGAGATTGATGCGGCGAAGATAGAGCCGCAAGTAACATGGGGGACTTCTCCCGAAATGGTAGTCTCTGTTAATGATGTTGTTCCCAATCCTACAGATGTTCAAGACGCCATAAAACGTGAAGGTATTGAGAATGCACTACGTTACATGAACTTGACTCCGGGTACCGCAATGACGGATATCAAGGTTGATAAAGTGTTTATTGGTTCATGCACGAATTCGCGTATTGAAGACCTACGAGTCGCAGCCAGTGTAGTCAAAGGCAAAAAGGTTTCTAACGACATTATATTAGCGATGGTAGTACCAGGGTCGGGTTTAGTGAAGCAACAAGCAGAAGAAGAAGGCTTGGCCGAGATATTTATTGAGTCTGGATTTGAATGGCGTGAGCCAGGTTGTTCAATGTGTTTGGGGATGAACCCGGATCAACTTGCACCAGGTGAACGTTGTGCATCGACGTCTAATCGTAATTTTGAGGGACGACAAGGACAGGGGGGGCGAACACATCTAGTGAGTCCAGGCATGGCTGCCGCCGCGGCCATCACGGGTCACTTTGTTGATATTAGAGACTTATAAGGAAACATTATGGAAGCATTCAAAACATTTACAGGCATTATTGCACCTATAGATCGCTCAAATGTGGACACTGATGCGATTATTCCCAAGCAGTATCTAAAATCAATAAAGCGTAGTGGTTTTGGCCCTAATTTGTTTGATGATTGGCGCTATTTGAAGCAAGGGGACCCAATTAATGAAAATCAATCGCGTGAAATAAACCCTGATTTTATATTGAATCAATCGCCATACGATAAAGCAGAAGTTCTGCTTGCAAGAGAAAATTTTGGTTGCGGTTCTTCCAGAGAGCATGCTGTATGGGCATTGGAAGATTTTGGTATTAAGGTTGTTCTAGCACCAAGTTTTGGTGATATCTTTTATAGCAATTCATTCAAGAATGGATTCTTGCCTATCCGGTTAACAGAAGATGAAATAGAAAGTTTATTCATTTCTGTTGCTAAGCAAAAAGGGTTCAAAGTAACGGTCAATCTTAAAGATCAAGTTGTTGAGACACAGGAAGGCAACAGCTTTTCATTTGATATTGCTGCAGGCTTGAAAGATCGTTTACTTAAGGGTTTAGATGATATTGGGCTCACTTTGGCACAAGCGGATGAAATCCGTCGTTACGAAAAAGACAGGGCAAAGATAACACCTTGGATGTTCAAGGGGATATGAAATTGTGGAGCTAACCGAGAACAGTTAAAAAAACCCCGCTAAATGCGGGGTTTGCATACTGCAAAGGGATCTTGAGATTTTGTAAAGTGATTAATCTTCACAGGTCGCAATATAGCACTCACGCAAACCCTAGGAATCATCGGCTAAGAGTAAATTTATTTGGGCGTTATATACCCTAAATTAGGTATTATTGTTCTATGCTATTGTATTTATTGGAGATAATTTTGGTTCTTTTGGTGCATATATAAGGTTTTATCATTGAAAATATGATGAATATCGAAAATCTAATGGACAATGTATGACAAAAGATAATTTTGACACTGATGTTATTGATGATTTTGGGGATGAGTGGGAAGCCTATGATCAATCCACCGTCGATTCTATTGAACTGGAAAAACAATTCTCTGATTACTTCAAATTGTTTTCATGGGATGCAAATATTCGTAATGGGATAGGTGCTGACTTTGGTTGTGGTACCGGTCGATGGGCAAAATTTACAGCGGATAGAGTCGATACGCTTGTTTGTATAGATGCAAGTAGTAAAGCGATTAATGTTGCTAAGCGTAATACATCCGAGAAGAATAACTGTCATGTGTTGCAAGGGAAAATAGACAGGCTGCCTATCGCTGATAATTCTTTGGATTTTGCCTACTCCTTAGGTGTGTTGCATCATATTCCTGATACAGGAGAGGCAATAAAGAATTGTACAAGCAAGTTGAAGCCGGGCGCACCGTTTCTTCTCTACCTGTATTATGCATTTGATAATCGGCCTAAATGGTATTCATTAGTATGGAAGTGCTCAAACATATTCAGATCTGTGATTTGTAAATTACCTTTTGCTATCAAGTACCCAGTAACGAATATTATATCAATACTTGTGTATTACCCGTTGGCCAGGTTTGCTTTTTTAATGGAAAAAGTAGGCGTTAACGTTAGCAATATACCTCTTTCGGAATACCGAGCTAAAAGTTTTTATACCATGAGAACGGATGCGCTCGATCGATTTGGCACTCGTTTGGAACAACGGTTTACGCGCGATCAAATAAAGGAAATGATGGAGGCAGCAGGATTGGTTGATATTGTATTTTCAGATATTGCGCCGTATTGGTGTGCATTGGGAATTAAAAAATAATTACATTTATTAAAGAACTTATTTATGACGATAAAAACACGTTTCGCCCCTAGTCCCACAGGTTTATTACATATTGGTGGTATTCGTACCGCTTTATTTTCATGGTTATACGCAAGGCATCATAAAGGACAATTTGTACTGAGGATTGAAGACACGGATCGAGAACGTTCTACAGATGAAGCGGTACAAGTTATTCTTGATGGGATGGCTTGGCTGGGATTAGAACATGATGAAGGGCCGTATTATCAGACACAACGATTTGATCGATATCTGGAGGTTATTAATGAATTGTTGGAAAACGGTCATGCATATCGTTGCTCATGCTCTAAAGAACGATTAGAGCAGATCCGTGATGAAGCCATGTCACGTGGAGAAAAGCCGCGCTATGACGGACGTTGCCGATCATTGAACCTGATAGATGAAAATACGGTTGTTCGGTTTAAGAATCCTGTTGATGGACATGTTGTTGTCAATGATCAGGTACAAGGGGATGTTGTTTTTGAAAACAGCGAGCTTGATGATTTAGTTATTGCACGGTCAGATGGGTCCCCGACTTATAATCTGACTGTTGTTGTGGATGATATGGATATGGCTATTACTGAAGTGATTCGAGGGGATGACCATCTCAATAACACGCCGAGACAAATTAATATATTTAAGGCATTAGGTGCAAAAGCCCCGAATTACGCACATATCCCAATGATACTGAGCCCTGAAGGTAAAAAATTATCAAAGCGCGACGGAGCTGCTAGTGTCTTGCAGTATCGTGATGACGGGATTTTGCCTGAGGCCTTATTGAATTATCTGGTTAGATTGGGTTGGTCTAATGGCGATCAAGAGATATTTTCTATTGATGAAATGATTTCTGCATTTGATATTAAGGATGTAAATAAGTCGGCTTCCAGTATTAACCCGGAAAAATTGTTGTGGCTGAATCAACACTATATTAAGAATGCAGAAAATAAATCTCTCTCAAAGCCATTAACTGACCTGTTTCTGCATATGAATATTGATGTAGCCAATGGCCCGGATTTAGGAGAGTTGATAGATGTTCAAAAGCATCGCACTGAGACATTAAAGGAAATGGCTGAACAAAGTGCGCTTTTTTATAATGACTTCGAAGAATATGATGCCAATGCAGCAAAAAAACATCTCCGACCAGTGATATTGGAGCCACTAAAAGAACTTTATGCGTCATTAAAGAATTTAGAGGCTTGGGACAATAATAATATCAAGGGTGTTATCGAGAAGACAGCAAATGATTTGGAGATAAAGATGGGAAAACTTGCCCAACCGTTGCGGGTTGCTGTCACAGGAGCAGGTGTCTCTCCCAGTATTGACGATACATTGCGATTGTTAGGGCAGGAAAAATGCTTGAAGCGCTTACGAAAAGGCATTGAATTTATTGAAAATCGCAGTTCGTCTTGACACTGATTATACTGTCACGTACAGTCGCCGCCTGTTGTTATTTCGCGGATTTTACCGGGGCTATATGCTTTCATGCCCTGCGGGTGCAGTTGGGGTAGCTTGTAAAGCTCCCAGCTGATTTAAACAAGTTTAGAGTTGTTAGTTATTGATCATTAGTGACTAAAAATTTGCTAAATTCGGGGCTATAGCTCAGCTGGGAGAGCGCTTGCGTGGCACGCAAGAGGTCGGCGGTTCGATCCCGCCTAGCTCCACCAAATTGTAACTATGTAGGCTGTTTTACAGGACATATTCAAATATTGTCCCCATCGTCTAGAGGCCTAGGACACTGCCCTTTCACGGCGGCAACAGGGGTTCGAATCCCCTTGGGGACGCCATACATTAAAAAAGCAGCTTTTATAGCTGCTTTTTTAATGTATATTTTTTGGATATGAGAACCTCGGTTCGACAATTTTGTCTGGAACAAAATTGAACGGTCGAAGACCGGCCCGTAGGGTGAAGGACAGGGATGTGCGGAATAATCCCCTTGGGGACGCCATACATTAAAGCCACCTTTTGGGTGGCTTTTTTATTTATTGTGGCTGCTTTCGTTATGTGAACTTCTAGAGAGTTAAAGATAGGATATTTAAGCTGGTCTTGTCATTACTAGTTAATTATTCAATGCTATAATCCGCGTCGAAATTAAATAACCCATTAATTATCTATGAAATTTCTCGTAACAGGTGCCGCAGGATTTATCGGCTTTCATACCTCTCAATATTTACTTAATCGAGGTGATACCGTAATAGGCATTGATAATCTCAATGATTATTATGACCCTTCATTAAAAGAAGCCCGACTATCTCAGTTAAAAAATAGAGATAACTTTCGATTCCATAAAATAGATATCATAGATAAAGACGCTATTGATGCGATTTTTAAATCTGAATCTCCGGATTATGTTATCCATCTTGCCGCGCAGGCAGGGGTACGCTACTCAATTGAAAACCCCTATGCCTATATCGATTCTAATATTATGGGGTTTATGAATATTCTAGAAGCGTGCAGACATAACCCAGTCAAACATTTAGTATTTGCTTCATCCAGCTCTGTTTATGGTGCAAACACATTAATGCCGTTTAGCGTAAACCATAATGTTGATCACCCCTTATCATTATATGCGGCAACAAAAAAATCGAATGAATTAATGGCTCATACATACAGTCATTTATATCAGATGCCTGTTAGCGGATTAAGATTCTTTACAGTGTATGGTCCGTGGGGCAGGCCAGACATGGCGCTATTTATTTTTACTAAGAAGATACTCAATGGTGAAAAAATAGATGTTTTCAATAACGGACAACACAAGCGTGATTTTACTTATATCGATGATATTGTCGAAGGTGTTGTGCGTGTTGCTGACAATATAGCGACGGGTAATGAAAACTGGGATAGTGATAAACCTGATCCAGCAACAAGCAAGGCAGCTTATCGTTTATATAATATAGGGAGCCATTCTCCTGTCGAATTGATGTATTTCATAGAATTAATTGAAAAAAATATTAATAAAAAAGCGGAGATTAATTATTTACCTCTACAGCCTGGCGATGTGCCTGCTACTTATGCTGATGTAGATACGTTGATTAATAATGTTGGTTATTCGCCTTCTACCTCAATTGAAACAGGCATTGAAAATTTTATTAATTGGTATAAGGAATATCATAAGATATGAGCAGACTGATTAGTCGAAGTATATCTGTAGTGGGTTTAGGCTATGTCGGCTTGCCAGTTGCGGTTGCATTTGGTGAAACTGCAAAAGTAATAGGTTTTGATGTAAATGAAAAAAGAATATCGGAACTTATCGAAGGAGTAGACAAAACAGGTGAAGTTTCCTCTGCCGAACTTAAGACATCAACTATTCATTTTACTTCAAACTTGGAAGACCTAAAGAAAGCGAATTTTCATATTATCGCTGTTCCAACACCAATTGATGCAGAAAAAAAACCTGATTTGAAACCATTGTTATCCGCATCAAAAACGGTTGGTCAAATTCTAAAGAAGGGCGATATCGTAGTTTATGAATCTACGGTCTATCCCGGCGCAACTGAAGATGAATGTGCTGCAGTTCTGGAAGTTGAATCTGGTTTAACAAGTGGAGTAGATTTTTTTCTTGGCTATTCACCAGAGCGAATAAATCCCGGTGATAAAAAACACACGTTTAAAACAATTAAAAAAGTTGTGTCTGCACAAGATGAGAAAACTCTGGAAATTGTTGCTGATGTTTATTTATCCGTTGTCGATGCTGGTGTATACAAGGCAGCATCAATAAAAGTCGCTGAAGCTGCAAAGGTGATTGAAAATACACAGCGTGATCTAAACATAGCATTGATGAATGAACTTGCCGTTCTTTTCAAGAAGATGGATATCGATACCCATGATGTACTCGAAGCGGCAGGTACAAAATGGAATTTTTTGCCTTTTGAGCCAGGCTTAGTTGGAGGGCATTGTATTGGTGTTGATCCGTATTACTTAACACATAAATCAGAATCATTAGGCTATTCACCACAAGTCATCCTGTCTGGCAGAAAGATTAACGATAGTATGGGAAAGTTTATTACTGATTCATTAGTTGAAAGTTTAAAGTTATCTAATAAATCATTAGACAATGTAATCGTTACAATACTGGGCATAACCTTTAAAGAGAATGTCCCGGATATCAGAAATTCAAGAGTAATCGATATAATTAATGAACTTAAAAATTATCCCGTCACAATTCAAGTCTACGATCCTTGCGCTGAACCTGAAGATGTTAAAAATGAATATCAATTAAATTTAATAGAGTATGAGATGTTACAAAAATCTGATGTTGTGATTATTGCTGTTCCGCACGATGACTTTATAACAAATAATTGGGAAGGTATTTCTGAGTTACTACACACCAAAGGTGGTATTGTTTATGATGTTAAGAGCATTCTTAATAGACGTAATAAACCAAATAACATCACACTTTATCGACTGTAGTTTTTGATATGGGCTGGAGAAACTAAAATGAAAGTCACGATGCTTGGTTGTGGTTATGTTGGTCTTGTTACCGGCACCTGTTTTTCTGAATTTGGTGCAACCGTAACCTGTTTTGATGTTGATAAAGCCAAAGTAGATAAACTCTTATTAGGTGAGATTCCTATCTATGAACCAGGGCTTGATGCTTTGGTTAAGGAAAATGTTGAGCAAGGACGGTTGCTGTTTACTGATGATCTAAATGATTGCATTCCTGATTCGGATCTCGTTTATGTTGCTGTTGGTACACCGACAAGACGTGGAGATGGGCATGCTGATTTAAGTTACGTCTATCAGGCTGTGCAGGAAATCGCGCCGCTACTAAAAGGCTATACCGTTATTGTAGATAAATCGACTGTTCCCGTTGGCACAGCTAGGAATGTGAAGCGCCTTATTGCAGAAACAAATCCAGATGCGGATTTTGATGTGGCTTCTAATCCGGAGTTTCTACGTGAAGGCGCAGCAATAACTGATTTTATGCGCCCTGATAGGGTGGTTATTGGCGTTGAAAGTGAAAGAGCAGAAAAGTTATTAAGAGAACTCTATCGTCCAATTAATCTCATCGAAGCTCCGATAATGACAACGGATCTGGAGAGTGCGGAATTGATTAAGTATGCATCAAACGCATTTTTGGCTACAAAAATAAGTTTTATCAATGAAATGTCTGTGCTTTGCGAAGAAGTGGGGGCAGATGTGCATGCCGTTGCTAAAGGTATGGGACTTGATGGACGTATCGGGCGTAAGTTTTTGCACCCTGGACCTGGGTATGGAGGTTCATGTTTCCCTAAAGATACTCAAGCGTTAGTTCGAATAGCCCAAGAGCACGGTGCATCAAGTCGTATTGTTGAGGCAGTTATCGAAGTGAATGAAGCGCAAAAGGCAAGGATGATAAAAAAGATCCGCGGTGCGCTGGGTGGAAATGAAAGCGATAAAACAATAGCCGTTTTAGGATTAACGTTTAAACCTGAAACCGATGATATGCGAGATGCGCCTTCGTTAGCTATATTGCCCAAGCTAATTGAAAATGGATGTCAAATTAATGCGCATGATCCTCAGGGTGTTCATGAGGCGAAAAAAATGTTGCCTGTTCAAGTTCATTATTTCGATGATCTTTACGCTACGTTAGAAGATGCTGATGCAGTAGTGCTAATGACAGAATGGAACATGTATAGAAATCTTGATATGAGTTTAATTAAATCGAAGCTTAAACAACCTGTGTTTATCGACCTACGTAATGTTTATGAGCCCGAAGCTATGAAGTCTATCGGCTTCGATTATCATTGTGTAGGTAGGTGAAGATTGTAAACCAATGAGTAAAGTAACAAATCAACATACCGTTTGGCACGAACCTTCTATTTACCGAAAAGACCGGGAAATAATGAATGGTCATAAGAGCGTTATCATTTGGTTTACAGGTTTGTCCGGCGCAGGAAAGTCAACAATCGCACATGCGCTTGAAGACCGGTTACATAAAAATAAGGTTAGAACATTTGTTCTTGATGGAGATAATGTTCGGCGAGGCCTATGCAAAGATCTTGGATTCTCGGATAAAGACAGGAATGAGAATATTCGGAGAATAGGTGAAGTCAGTCTTTTGATGATGGAGTCAGGCATTATTGTATTGACTGCGTTCATTTCACCTTTTATTAAAGATAGGCAAATTGTCAGGGAATTGGCTGCGGAAGGTGAATTTATCGAGGTGTATTGTGATGCTTCACTTGATGTTTGTGAATCGCGTGATATAAAAGGCTTATACAAAAAAGCGCGCGCGGGGGAGATACCTCATTTTACCGGTATATCATCAGAGTACGATAAACCAGTCAACCCAGAAATTGTGCTAGATACTGAGAATCAAACGATAGATGAATCTGTAGCGTGCGTTATTGAATATCTCCGCGATAAACAAATTATTGCTCAATAAATAGTTCCCCAATATTTTATGAAATACTGGTACCTAATTCATTCAAAACCAAAAGACGAGAAATTAGCCCAAGATAACCTTGAGAGACAAGGTTATGAAACCTACTTGCCATTAATTCTTGGTAGAACGAAAAAACGAGGCAAAACAACAAAATCTATTCTGCCGATGTTTCCCAGGTACTTATTTATACATTTGAGTGACCAAACTGATGATTGGGGCCCAATACGTTCAACATTAGGCGTCTCAAGTTTGATTCGATTTGGTGCGACGCCAGCTAAAGTGCCAGATAATCTAATAAAGACATTAAAGCGCAATGAAAATAGTCAAGGAATACATGAACTTAAATCTGCTCCGTTGTCCCCAGGTGATAAATTACTCATTGTTGAAGGTCCATTTGAGGGCTATGAAGCGACCTTATTTAGCCAAAAATCAGATGATCGCGTCATCGTGCTTTTAAAAATCGCTGAAAACTTTGTACAAGTTAAGCTTGAACAATCACTTATAGAGCCTTTACGATAAATTCTCGTTGCTATGTACGCGACTAATTAGTCTCCCTATTCTTAAATGCTCTTCTGAATTCCCTATATCTAGTAGTTCATTTTATGAACAGCCTGCTATATACTGTTCAGATTATGAACAGTCAGCAAAAAGAAGACACAGCCACCTTAGAAATTCTTCAAGCCATTGAAAGTAAAAAGGATGTAACGCAGCGCCATCTCGCTGACAAACTTGATGTTGCGTTAGGTCTGGCGAATTCCTATCTAAAACGGTGTGTTCACAAAGGACTTATCAAAATTCATCAAGCTCCTGCAAACCGATACTTTTATTATCTTACCCCAAAAGGATTTGCAGAAAAAAGTCGTCTCACAACAGAATACCTCAGTAGTTCATTTAACTTTTACCGACATGCAAGTGCATCATGCTCTGATGTATTTAAACACTGTCATGATCTTGGATATCACAAGATATTGTTATGTGGATTATCTGAACTTGCAGAAATTGCCAGTCTCAGAGCGAGAGAACAGGGTGTAGATATAGTTGGCACACTGGACATGGATACTCACAAAAAAGAATTTTTAGGATTGCCGATTTGGTCAACATTTGATTTATTACCTGATTTTGATGCATGTGTTGTTACTGAATTAAAAGAGCCTCATAAACTAATTGAGTATATGAGAACGCAAGTAGATATAGAGATTGTATTTGTTCCTGAAATATTAGGAATAAAAAAAGATTTAGAGAACAACTAAATTTAGTTATTAATATTTTAAACCATGCAGCGTTATTTAGACGTTGTATGGCGGTAGCGTGCCCGGATAAAAATAAATTGCTTAATCTTCTCAGAAAACTAAGACACGGCCCATTAAAATTCCTGGGTAAATACTGGGTTTATTTAGGAAATCTTTACCGAACCGTAATAAGTTTGACAGGTATAGAGATATCAGCAAAACATTATATTGGTCCATATGGCCCCTTTAAATTAGATTCTTATTTTGCTTTTAGTGATTTCGTATCATGGGGCAAAGGTCATAATAATGGGTTTGTTAAATGTATAGAAGAATGTCGAAATAAAAATTGTGTGATAGATATAGGAGCACATGTCGGATTGGTTAGTATGCCGATAAGCAGAGTGCTCAGCAGTGGTGGTCATGTTTATGCGTTTGAGCCAGCGACTGCAAATATAAAATACCTTAATAAGCATATAGAATTTAATAATATTAATAACATCAAAACTATAAATGCATTGGTGGGAGCGACTGAAGAAAGTGAAGTTGTCTTCTACGAATGCTCTAACCCTAGTGGTATGAATACATCAGTAAATAATGATGAGTCTAGTGAGTATAAAAAGACCATTCGTAATCAAACGAAGCTTGATACCTTTTGTGAGGATGAATCACTCAGCCCTGATATAATAAAAATCGATGTAGAAGGGTTTGAGTATGAAGTGCTTGCAGGTGCAGAAAATATTATTTCTAAAGCAAAACCACTTATTTTTCTTAGTATGCACCCAAAACAATTATTGCAGTTAGGGTGTTCTGTTGAAAAAGTAATCTTATTAATAGAGCGGCTGAAGTATAAATGTACAGAAATAGACGGGAGTGAAGTTAGTGAATTTAAATTGGCTGAGTATATCTTGTCGCCGCAAGAGTGACAGGAGTGTTGGATGATAAATAGCGTTTATATCACATTTAGAGATCGTGGTTTATTTGTTCTTGTTAAAGCTATCTCTTGGCTTTCAGTAGCAAGTTTTAATAAATATGTATTAAAAAATAAATTCATTAAAAAAAATATCTACACGTATCAAATGTCACTTGATTTAAATGACCCCGGCATTTCAAGAACATTGTTACTGTTTGGGGAAAGAGAGCTAGATCATAAAATCATGCTTGAAAGAATATTGAAACCTGGCATGTCTGTTTTCGATATTGGCGCTAACATTGGGTACTATCCATTGATGGAACTTGGATTGATTGGGAAGTCGGGTAACTTGATCGCTATTGAACCATCGCCGAGCAATATAGATCTGCTTAAAAAAAATCTAATCCTTAATGGGTATGATGACATTGAAGTGATTTCAGGTGCCGTGTCTGATAAAGATGGTGCTGAGAAGTTTTATTTGTCAGAATTTTCTAATCTAAATACATTTCATCCGACAGGGAGTGGTGAAAAATTTGTTTCAGGTGAAACGATCGATGTGAAGACATACTCGGTAGTTACCTTGGCCGAAAAATACGGCGCACCAGATTTAATTAGGATGGATGTTGAAGGGCACGAGGTTGAAGTTATCAATGGAATGCTTAACGCTATTGCTGAAAACAAATTTCGTCCAATGATCATATTTGAAACGCATATATCACGTTATTCAGAAGAACATAATATGGAATTAGTTTTGAATAGAATATTTGAGTTAGGATATTGTGCTAGTTTAGTGTCATCTTCATACGAAAGAGGAACAAAAATAATTGATAATTTAGGTTATAAAGGAACTGGGCCAATAAAGTCAGATGGTCTGACTAGATATATCTATGAGAATATCAGTAACAAAGACGCTATAAGTTTGATATGTGAAACAGGTGGCGCACGCACTGTATTATTATCTCCGAAAGACAGTGAACTATAATTTATTGTAATTTAAAAATGACAAACACAATGAAAAATAACAATTTTAATTTTGATGATAAATCAATATTGATTACCGGCGGTACCGGTTCATTCGGAAAAGCATTTGTTAAATTCATTTTAGATAATTTTAATCCGAAAAGATTGGTTATTTTTTCAAGGGATGAGTTAAAACAGTATGAGATGCAACAAGAATTTTCTAGTGAATTAAATGCATGTTTGCGTTTTTTTATAGGTGATGTCCGTGATCGGGGGCGCCTCGAAATGGCGATGAGAGGCATTGATTATGTCGTTCATGCAGCTGCATTAAAACAAGTCCCTGCCGCGGAATATAATCCGTTTGAATGTATACATACAAATGTAATTGGAGCCGAAAATGTTGTGCAGGCATCAATTTCAAGAAATGTTAAAAAAGTTATTGCTTTATCCACGGACAAAGCTGCAAGTCCTATTAATTTATATGGAGCGAGTAAACTTGCTTCAGATAAGATATTTGTGGCAGCTAATCATTTGTCTGGGGCTGACGGATGTCGTTTTTCTGTAGTTAGATATGGAAATGTTATGGGCTCAAGGGGAAGTGTCATTCCGTTTTTTAATAAATTAATAAGTGAAAAATCAGACGTTATACCTATTACTGATGAACGCATGACGCGGTTTTGGATAACACTTAGTCAAGGTATTGATTTTGTGTATTCTAGTTTTTCTTTAATGCATGGTGGGGAAATATTTATACCTAAAATCCCAAGTATGAAAATAACTGATATAGCAAAAATCATGGCACCAGATATACCCATTAAAATAGTTGGAATCAGGCCGGGTGAAAAACTTCACGAGACGATGATTACATCAGACGATGCGAAAGATTGTGTAGAGCTTGACGATAGATATGTGATTGAGCCCGATACCTACCTTTGGGACAAAGCAAGAAAAAGCTTCCTGGAAGACGGAGGTGTTAAAGTTGAAGATGGGTTTTCCTATTCGAGTAATACTAACCATTCGTGGCTTAGCGATGCTGAGTTCAAAGAAATATTGAATGGACTATTATAAAGATTGGCCGATTCTATTTCTAATCAAAAGAGAATTCTTATAACAGGAGCAACCGGAAAGCTAGGCTCTGCACTTTTTGCCCGGTTTTCAAAGATAAATGAATGTATTCCGCTGAGTTATACTAATTCTACCGAGAATGGATTCAATCTGGATTTAACTGATGAACTTGCAGTAGATAAATTATTTGATCAAGTGCAGCCAGATATTATTATACATACAGCTGCTTTGACCGATGTTGACTTTTGTGAAGAGAACCCAGAACAAGCATATAATCTTAACGTTTTGGCCACAAAAAATATTATCAAGTGGATATCAGAAAAATCAGAAAACACAAAAATTATTTATATATCTACAGATCATATATATAACAATGCAGGCTTAAGTGCTGAGAATGATGTGAACCCAATTAATGTATATGCACTAACTAAATTATGGGGGGAGGACATAGTTAGTGGGCATGATAAACATCTCATTGTTAGAACAAACTTTTTTGGCTTAAAAATAAATGGAATCGTTAATTGGGTAATTGAATCTACTAAAAACAATAAAGAGATATTTCTTTTTGATGATATCTATTTCAATCCTTTACTTTTAACGACACTGGTTGATGTTTTAGTTGAGTTAGTGGAAAAAGATATATCTGGTACTTATAATTTAGGCTCGTCAGGTTTAGGTGTGTCTAAAGCCGAGTTTATAGGAAGGATTGCATCAGCTTTTAATTTATCAAGTAAATTGTTTAAACATTGTAATTCAACAGATGTGAGTTTTATGAAAGCCAGGCGGCCTAAAGATATGCGTATGAATGTTTCAGAAATTGAAGGTGTTCTCGGATATGGCCTTCCTGATGTTGAAAGTAATATTTTTCAAATGCACTCGAAATGATTTTTAATAATGAATGATTTAAGCGATCAAAAAATATTAGTTGTTTCAGCACATCCTGACGATGAGACCCTTGGATGTGGTGGTACTATTGCGCGATACCTCCACGAGGGAGCAGATGTCAGAGTTATATTTATGGCTGAAGGAATAACCGCGCGATTCGATGATACAGAATTGCAAACAGAGAAGGTAAAGAAAATCAGCCACATAAGGAATAGTAATGCGATAAAAGCCTTGTCTTGTTTGACTTTAGATGAAAAAAATATTTATTTAAATGACAACTATTGTTGTCGATTAGACACAGTGCCTCAGATAAACTTGGTCAAGTTAATCGAGCATCACATTAAAGATTTTAAACCTGATATTGTATTTACGCATTCTAAAAACGATACGAATATTGACCATAGAATTACTTTTCAAGTATCACTTGCAGCGACAAGACCCATATTTGATAAAACTATAAAAGCGATATATTCGTATGAAGTTTTATCGAGCACAGAATGGAACTATCCTAATCCTTTTCTGGCAAATCATTTCATAGATATTTCAGACTATATAGATAAAAAGATATTAGCTATGCAAGCTTATGAAGATGAAATGAGAGAAATACCTCACCCTAGATCAGAGGAAGCTATAAAAGCATTAGCTAGTTATAGAGGATGTCAGTCAGGATTGAGGTACGCTGAAGCGTTTACACTGATTAGAAGCATTAATAATTAATCAAATAAAAAAAAACATCATATTTCGCTGCGATGCAGGTTTAGAAGATGGCCTTGGGCATATAAAGCGTATGCTGGTATTGGCTGAAGAGTTTAAAAAAGATACTGATTTTTCGATAATATTTGTTACAAATATCTCTGATGTTAGTAGAGATATTCTTTCGAATTACGATTTTAAACATATTCAATCACCATGTAATGCTGGGGATATTAATGAACTGGAGTTCTTTAAAAATAAGGATAATCTGTTAAGTGACAGATCCGTCTGGATTCTTGATTCGAAAAGAATAAACAGGGGTTATTGCGAATCATTAAAAAAATATAATCAACTGATTGTACTCATTGATGATGAATTATTCCGGCATTATGATTGCGATCTTATTATAAATAACAATATATATGCAAAACAGTCATGCTACAAAAATGTAGATGAAAGAAAACTACTTTTAGGCACAGAATATAATTTGATTGATAAAAAATATTTTTTTACCAATAAAGATAAGGTTATGAACTCTTTATTAATAACTCTTGGTGGAGAAGATCCAAATAACGATACAAGCTGGCTTATTGAAAATTTTCATGAATATTTGTCTGAAAACTTAGTGACGATCATTGTAGGCCCCGCTCATCCAGATTCGGAAAGGGTAGTTGCTGTATCTAAAAAATATCTGAGTAAAGCAGCAATAATCTTTTCCCCCCCTGATTTATCTGAATATATCAGCTGTTCCACCTTGGTAATATCAGCAGGTGGTACAACTACGTATGAAGTTTTAGCAGGGCAAACACACCTGGCATGTATTTCTTTAGAAGAACATCAAGACAAGTTAATAATGAATTTGGTTAAGGAAGGTTTAGCTTCGGCGTTATGTTTTTCTGATGATAGAGATGTGGATATATTTAGGGGAAAGTTGAAGGCTTTTCTTAGACAGCAAGATACTTTGATGGAACACCGATCTATTTGTGAAAAATACTTTAGAATGTGTGGCGCTGAAAAGATAATGGGTCGAATAAAACAATTACATTAAATAAATTATGAAGACTGATACTAAACAATTGGATAAGTGGTGTGGAGCTTTTGGAGAAGACTATACTAGTCGTAATACGTTTAAAGATTTTCAAGAATTTGAAAACTTATATGTTAATAGATATGGAATAAAACGCACTGATTTGAATAATGAGTGGATCGGACATATATCTAAAGATTCAAAAATTCTAGAAGTAGGAACAAACCTGGCGAATCAACTAAAGTGCCTTGAACATATGGGTTATGACAACCTATATGGAATTGAAGCCCAAGAGAATGTTGTCAAGCATGTAAGGCAAACGCACCCTCAATTACAAGTGATTCGTGCTTTCGCGCAGGATATTCCCTATAAAGACAATTTTTTTGATCTTGTTTTTACGAACAATGTACTTATCCATATTTCTCCAGAAGATATAAATTCTGTCATTGATGAAATTTATCGGGTGTCAAAAAAATATATCTGGGGATTTGAATATTTTAGTGATGAATATGTGGAAATAAATTACCGGGGGAATGAACAATTATTATGGAAAGCGAATTATTGTAAATTGTTTCAGGCGAGATATCCGGAATTAAAACTTATCAATTCAAAGATAATGCCTTGTCTTGATGAACAGGATAATGTGGATAAAATATTTTTGCTAGAAAAGTAACATTGTGATTGCCTATATCCCAGCTAGATCAGGGTCTAAACGGATTCCAAACAAGAACATCAAGCTCTTGAATGGACGGCCTATCATCACCTATGTTATTGAGACACTAAAACAACTCGAATTTATATCAGAGGTTTATGTTTCGACTGATTCACCCAAGATAAAAGATATAGCTGAAAAAGCAGGTGCAAAAGTTCCTAATATAAGAACTAAATCATTAGCTGATGATAAAACAGGTTTTATGGATCTAATAAAAAAGGATATACCACAATATTTCACTAAAAATGAAAATAAAGATGTTTTGTTCGTTCTAGCAACAGCAGCATTGGTTCCTGCCCAAACATATAATGATGCTTATGACAAATGGAATAAGATAAGCCCTGATATTCTTATGAGTTGCAAAGAATATGAAAAATCGCCTTATTGGGCATTAGCCCCAGATGCAAATGGGTTTTTAAAACCATTATTTAAAGAAATGGTATATATAAATTCTCAAGATTTGCCAAAAGCATATACGGATGCAGGACTTTTTTATTATTTTAATCTTGATGGAATGCTTGATTACGATAGTCATAAAGTAGTTGATAAGTTAGTTCCTTATTTAATTAATGAGGAATGGGCAATTGATATCGATACTATTGATGATTGGAAGAAACTGGAATCTTTAATATAAAATATACTTATGAGTAATGAGTTTAAAATAGGAACAAAAAAAGTGGGTGGTGATAACCCTGTTTTTATTATTGCAGAGGCTGGTGCAAATCATAATGGCGATCTGAAATTGGCTAAAGAGCTTGCCTTCCAAGCAAAAGAAATTGGTTGTGACTGCATAAAATATCAAACTTTCACAGCAGAGGAATTTTGCGCAGATCCGGAACAATTGTTTAGTTATAAAAGTCAGGGTAAAGAAGTGACAGAGTCTATGCTCGATCTTTTTAAACGCCTTGAACTTAAAAAAAATGAATGGAATGAATTGATTAGTTATTGTAATGAGATTGGTATTCATTTTATGACAACTGTTCAGGATCCAAGTAACCTGGAAATGTTATTGGAAATTGGTATTGATTCAATAAAAGTAGGTTCCGATGATTTTGACCACATTATAAATTTAATCACATATGCAAAAACTGGATTACCGCTAATCATTTCCCGAGGCATGGCTGACCTTGCTGAAATAGATACTGTTATTAGAAAACTAGAGGAGCATACTGATAAAATTATTGTGCTTCATTGCGTATCTTTGTATCCAACTGAGCCAATTGACTTGAATCTCAAGCAGATAGAACGATTAAAGACTATCTATCCTGATATTATTTGGGGTTTTTCTGATCATAGTGAAGGTACCTTGGCTCCTGTTTTGGCAGCCTGTTTAGGTGCTAAGGTGATAGAGAAACATTTTACGCTAGATCATGAACTCCCCGGACCTGATCACTGGTTCTCGATGGATATAGAGCAAATGAAAAAAATTGTAAGTGATATTCGTTTGGCTGAAAAAATGATGGGTCATAGTACTGTGAAAATATCGGATGGGGAAAAGAATTATAAAAATATAGCCAGAAGACGAATAGTAGCCAAAAAAGACATTGATAAAGGAGATTTTTTGTCTGTAGAGAACATTTCTTTCAAAAGATGTAGTAATGGTATTTTTGTCAAAGAATGGGATATGGTTGAAGGCGCAGTTATAAATAAAACCATTAAGAAAAACAATGGAATTAATTACGTTGATATTGAGTTTACTTCTTCTCAAGAATAAATGATCGTCTCCATTCATCAACCCGCTTATCTTCCTTGGCTTGGTTATTTTGATAAAGTTAGTCAAGCTGATCTATTTGTTTATTTAGATACTGTGCAATATCAAAAAAATAGCTTTCAAAATAGAAATAAAATCAAAACATCTACGGGGCCAATATGGTTAACTGTCCCCATTAAAAAAAGCAATATATTTCAATCAACGTTACAAAAAACTGAAATTGATAACCAAATAAATTGGCGTAAAAAACATATCAACTCAATAGTAACAAATTATTCTAAAGCTCCTTTTTTTGATTTAATTAATAATGAATTTCTGTCTTTTTATGATAGAGAATGGGAATACTTGTCAGATATGTGTTACGAAATGTTAGTTTGGTTTATGCAAATATTAAATATAAATACTAGAATCATTAAGTCTTCGCAGCTTGGATCTATTGAAGGCAATAAAAGCTTATTAATATTGAACATATGTAAGACTTTAAATGCTTCAACTTATCTTTCTGGTGCATTAGGAAGAGATTATCTCGAAGAAGAAACGTTTCTAGATAATTCTATAAATATTGAGTATCAAGATTATGACCACCCTGAGTATAGTCAGCTATATAATACATTTGAAAAAAATATGGCGGCAATAGATCTGTTAGCTAATGAGTCTAATCCACATAAGTATTTTAAATAAATGTACACACTTTTTTTAAAAGGTAAAAAGTATGGCCGGCGCTAAATACGGCGAATTTAAAGAACTAATTTCACCATTCCTTAAGTCAAAAATCATTGAGGCAAAGGATGCTTATGGAGAAAATAGCCCGCAGTATCAGGCTATATATAAGCAGTATGTGAAAAGTCCTTTAGAAGATGAAGTTTTGGAAAGTCAAATGAGGCGTCATTATGAATCTGAAGTGAAACTTCAATTTAATGGTAGGGAAGTAAAAGGAGTAGAACGTTTATACAGGCGTACGATTTTAATTGAGCCAACCACTGCTTGTGCGGCTCATTGCAGATGGTGCTTAAGAGGACAATACCCTATTCAAACGTTAAAAGAAGATGATATCACCCATGCTGCAAAATATATTGGTTCTGACAAAGTAAATGCAGATATAAATGAAGTGTTGATTACAGGCGGTGATCCACTCATGTCAATTTCATTGTTAACTAAGACCTTAAAAAATTTAAATGAATTTTCTCCAAATATAAAAATTGTCAGGATAGGAAGTCGCGTTCCTTTTCAAAGCCCAGATAAAGTCAATGATGCGATGCTGGATCTTTTTTGTTCGTTTCCTGATTTTCGCTTCGAGTTAGGAGTGAACGTTAATCATCCAGTTGAGTTTTGGCCTGAATCCGTTGCTGCTTTAACACGGCTGCAATCAATTGGTTTTCGAATATATAACCAACATCCACTGTTAAAAGGTGTAAATGATAATGTTGACACGCTTGTCCATTTGTATTCATTACTAAGAGAATACGGCATTGAAGCTCATTATTTGTTTCATGCTATACCTATGCGAGGCATGGACCACCATAGAACATCACTCGATAGAGGACTTGCTTTAGCGAATGAAATCAGCAGTTGCGGTGAGTTTTCAGGAAGAACTAAGCCACGCTATGCAGTGCTTAGTGATATTGGAAAAATAGTGATTTATGAAAACACTATAATAGAAAGAAAAAATAATCTTTTATTATTAAAATCCGGGTTTAAATTAGAAGAACGATTAAAGTGGAACCCCAGTTGGGAAAAGCCAGAAAGTTTAATTGTTGATGAAAATGGATATATGTATACATGGTATATCGACGGACATGATGATTAATTAAGATGCCTCCTGATTCATTAAGAAAAAATAAAGAATATGACCTGAATGATATAGAGAAAGCATTAGATAATATATCTATAAAAAGTAATGTTGTTTTTGTGCACTCATCCGTTCTTCATCTAGGTGTATTAAGGAATGTAGATTTTTCAGAATACCCCGGTAAGATTGTAAATAAAATACTCGAATATTTGGGCTCTGATTCTACACTTATAGTTCCCGCGCCAAACTGGGATTATGGTTCGAAAGAAATACCTTTCGATATTGCGAAGACTCCTGTATCTAAAGAGTTAGGCGTGATAAGCAAATATGTCGTAGAAAGAGAAGGTTCATTTCGTTCACCAAACCCAATATTTAGTGTAACTGCAATAGGGACAAAAGCGGAATATATATGCCATTGTGATACTGGAACTGCATTTGGCTATGATTCTCCTTGGGATAAAATGTTTCGGTTAAATGCAGATATGTTATTTCTTGGCTGTGACTTAACCTATTTAACATTTGCAAGATATATTGAACAAAGGATGGGGGTCCCTTATCTGTATAATAAATTATTTGATGTGCCAGTGTTGAATGATGACAATTCTATTGACTTGGATATAACAGCACCGTTGAGATTTCATGAATATCCCGCATATTATGAGTTAGCAAGGTTTGAGAAATATTTAAGAAATAAAAATATTCTTAGAGAAACAACTTTAGGTGCTGGACAAGTAATGGGGCTGGATATGAATAGTTGTTTTAAGTCAGGTGTAAATCAATTAAAAAAAGATATACATTATTTTTTAAAAGGAAGGCCTGAGTATGTTAAAGGCTGTATCCCATTTGGATAAATAATAGAAGAGTTACTGCATGAAATATCAACAAGAGTATTTTGAACAATCCGCTGCTAGGTATCCTGAGTCAATCGCAGTTGATGATCATGGCGACGTTATTAACTATTTAGAATTAGATACGAAAGCTAATAAACTTGCGAACTTGTTAAGAACAATTAAGGTTAGTACAAACGACAGGGTATGTTTATATATAGATAAAAACATCAGTATGTATACCTCTGTTCTTGGTGTGCTGAAAAGTGGTGGATGCTGGGTCCCGTTTTCTAGCAGTTTTCCAGAAGAGAGAGTGCTTTTCTTATTATCAACATTAAAGCCTAAAGCGGTGTTGACTGAAAAGAAATACCTTTCCTCAATTAAGCAATTCAAAAAACTGAGTGATATGGATTTTTCCATTATTGTCATGGAAGAACTTGATGAAGATGACGCAGAAGTTTTTGATACTACGAATATTGAAGAGCAAAGCTCTGAACGCCCCAAGTCTTATTCAACATATAATGACTTGGCTTATATAATATTTACATCAGGTTCTACAGGGACTCCAAAAGGAGTTATGGTAGAACATAGAAATACATCGCAATTTTTGTCCTTAAGTAAGGACTACTTCAAGATTGAGCAAGGCTCAAGGTTTGCTCATTTCTCCGAATTGACATTTGATCCATCAATATTTGATATGTTTTATTGTTGGGCTACAGCAGGAACACTCGTGCCTTTCAATAAGAAAAAGTATAAGATAAATCCACTACTCTTTTTTCAAGAAAATAATATCAATGTGCTTTTTACAGTGCCAGGAGTATTGTTGAATATATCCGATAGTGGACAACTTGGAAACAAATCGCTACATACGGTAAAACACTTGCTACTAACTGGCGAAGCCGTTCCTGCAAAATTAATATCAGATTGGTATGAGTGTCATCCTGAAAGCACTGTATACAATATGTACGGTACAACTGAAACAGCTATTGTGTCGCACTGGTATAAGTTTCCGATTGGTTTTTCTATGGATTCGGAGGTGCCTGTAGGTGAAGTTTTACCTGAAACAAGAGTCGTTTTAATCGAAAATAATAAAAAAGTTGATGATGGCGATGTGGGCGAATGCGTTGTATCTAGCTCTCAGTTATCTCCAGGATATTGGGGGAATAAATTTTTAACGTCAAAGTTGTTTAGAGAAAATATAGGCAATAATGATCTACCTCAAAAAAGCTACTGGACTGGAGATTTGCTCAGAAAAGATCAAAATGATTTATATTACTACGTTGGAAGAAAAGATACACAGTTGAAAATAAGAGGTCACCGAGTTGAGTTAGGTGAAGTTGAAAATACCATTCTTTTGAATAGTTCAGTTGTAGAAGCTGTAGTTTTACCAGTAAAAAATGATAGAAAATATGCCGAGTACTTAGTTGCTTATGTAAAGTTTATTAAGGAAAAAGAATTAAATGAACTTTTAGAGTTTATAGCATCTCGATTGCCATCTTATATGGTGCCTATGAAAATTATCCCTGTGAATGATGATTTTCCCAGAAATACAAATGGAAAAATAGATCGAAAAAAACTCTTAGAAGATCTTTCCGAAAATTAATTTGTACGATTAGTTATGATAAAAGAAAAATTACATGAATTGATGGTGAGTAATTTTAGGTTGAGTGATAATGCTCCTGATGAATTATCGATTGATACTATCTCAACCTGGGACTCTATAACTCATTTAATGTTAATAGATAAATTGGAAAAAGAATTTAATGTCGAAATTGCGCACAGTGAGTCAATCCAGTTATTAAGTGAAGCAGCGATTTTGTTGTTGTTGGAAGAAAAGCTTAAATAGCACTTTAAAATTTAATGGAGGAAGTAGAAAAATATTTAGAACGCCTGTTTCCAATAATGAGGAGTATTACTGGAGAGGGGGTTCGACAAACACTAGATATATTAAATGAAATTTGTTCGCTAGAAAAAATAGAAGTTGAAACAGGAAAAAAGGTCTTCGATTGGTGTGTTCCGAAGGAATGGGTCGTTAGAAAAGCATATGTCATTACTCCTAACGGTCAAAAAATCTGTGATATTAAAGAAAATAATTTACATTTGGTAAATTACTCTATTCCATATAAAGGGGTACTAAGTTTAGAAGAACTGCAGGAGCACTTACATAGTCTTCCCGAAAAGCCTGATGATATTCCTTATATTACAAGTTACTATAAACCAAGGTGGGGTTTTTGCTTATCTGAAAATGACAGAAAAAAATTGATTAGTGGAAACTATGAGGTCGTAATAGATACGGAACTTGTTGATGGTTCGCTAACCATAGGTGAAATAAATATTCCGGGTGACACTGAAGAATTAATATTGTTTTCTTCATATATTTGTCATCCTAATATGGCAAATGATGAATTATGCGCGCCATTAGCGCTAACATATCTAGCGAATGAATTGTCGAAATTTAAATATAGAAAATACTCATATCGAGTGGTTCTGTTACCAGAAACAATAGGCAGTCTGGTTTATCTGGATAGATGCGGTAAACAATTAAAAGATAAAATGATCGCGGGCTATACGTTATCTAATATTGGGCAATCCAAACCGTTCAGATATAAATCCTCAAGAATAGGTAATACGTTATCAGACAGAGCTATAAAAATAGCATTAAAAAATACGAAGTCAGGTTGTGATAAGTTCAGTAATTTTGAGCCGGTTGGTAGTGATGAAAGGCAGTATTGTTCTCCTGGTTTTAATTTGCCAGTAGGATCGATTACTAGAGGTGAATATGCCTTTAATGAATATCATTGTTCTGCTGATACTCTTAAATTGGTATCAGAAGAAAATATTCAAGAGACGGTTCGTATGATGTTAGAAATATGTAACATTGTAGAAAGTAATGAACGTTACATAAATAAATACCCTTATGGGGAGCCTAATCTTGGAAAGCATGGCTTATATCCAACAATCGGCGCAACCTCTGAAAGAGAAGATCTACTCCTAGCGCAACTCTGGGTTTTAAATTATTCAGATGGAGATCATGATTTAATTGCTATATCTGAAACGAGTCAACTTCCTTATAACTTGATTGTTGATGCAGCTAACAATTGTAAAAAAGCTGGGTTAATAGGAGTGAGCGGACGTGAATTCTAATTTAATTAAAGCTGATGAGTATATCAACGATTTAAATATTCAAGGGTATTCGATTATTCCAGGTTTTTTACAGAATGATGAAATTCATAATTTGAAATCACTGGTAATAAATGATGCCGACGAACTAAAAGATAAAAAATACCCGGGATATTCTGATATTAGAAAAGAAGACGAACAGATATTTAATTTGCAAAATAAAAATGTTGACTATTTGAATATCTTATCTGCTCCATTGATAGAAAGAATATTAATGAAAAAGTTAAATGATGAATATTATCCAGCACTACCAGACGATCAACCTAATTATATTCTCGGTGAATATATAGCACGAACTAGTGGTGCTAAACTTAGGTTACATATTGATAGTTGGTTGCCAGCATTGGGTGATAATACGTGGATGATGCAAGTCGTTTTTGCTCTTGAAGACAGGACAGAAGAAGACGGCTGCACCATAGTTGTTCCGGGTTCTCATCTGTCTGGTAAATACACTGATAGAGACTACAAGCATGTAATCCCTCTAACTGCGAAAGCAGGCGACATGATTGTATGGGATAGCCGGCTATGGCATGGTGCAATGCCTTGTGTATCTAAGAAAAAATCATGGGTATTAGTCGCAACCTTTCAAAGGTGGTGGGTTAAACAGCGTTTTGATATGCCTAAATCTCTTCCTAAAAGTATATATAAGTCACTTTCTGAAAAACAAAAAGTATTGTTAGGTTGCTACTCTATACCTCCTGCTGATGAATTTGCAGGTACAAATACAAGAGCGGGATATAATAAATAATTAGTAATATCTGCTTGGTTTACGAAATTTCTATTAGTTCTAAATGAATCAATTTTTATCATTAAATACTGAGTCGCTTGAATTTAATGATTCGGGCGTTGTGGATTATTTGTGGCCAATTACACACGATGAAATTATTTCTTTTAGAAATAATTTTTCTTTAAAATTATATAGCCATCTTAGAGAAAAAGGCATCGAACATAATGATGACAATGAATTGCTCTGGTTGCATGCAGCTCAATGTGTGCAGTTTGCTATGAGTCTATTCAATGCTTCGGTTGTTATTGAGAGGTTCAACGGGTTAAATGTTAAGCCATTCTGGGGTGATAATGACCAAATTTATTTAAATATTTCAAAAAAGAAAAAACTTGCTAGCAATAATTCTTTAAAAGTATTGCAAAAAGGTCTGCCAGAAGTTTCTAGAATTAGAAAATTATTGAGACCGTTGAATACATTCGTAACCAATGATGGCTTAATTCGTAAGTCAAAACATCATTTTAATACTAAAGATATTTTTACTTTTTCGGTGTCTCCATTAATAGAGAGCCATGTAAAAGAAAATCGTGGGAATGTGGTTTTTTGGTTGTTTGCTGATTGGTATCCTAGCGGGCCAACACATGAAAATAAACTCCCACCAGGCGCTTCAAAAAATTGCCTGTTAGGTTTGGGAGAAGTGCTTAATGAATCATTTAAAAGCATGGGCGTGAAACTGGATGAATTTCTAATGGAAAGCTATATAGAACAAATCAAATATTCAACAAGATATATACAGTTCTATAAAGATAGTCTTGAGAAAAATAATAAAATACCGAAAATATTTTGGTGTGGTACTGCGGGGAACCCCTGGAACAGAATAATGGCGAGAGTTGTTTCAAAAAATAATGGTCATGTAGTTGGTCATGATCATGGGACCAGTTCCGGTTCCTGGGTGACTTCACTGATTGAGACTATGACAGAATTTAATTACGTAGATGATTTTTATACATATACGAATGAAATGGCGTTAGGAATAATTAACGGGTTAAATAAAAAGTTACTTATTAATGAAAATAAGACTATTAATATTATAGGCTTGAATAATTCAAAGGAAAGTAAGCTAGTCAAAACTAACAAAAGTAGTGGCATAAAAAACATAATGTATGTTGCTACTACTTATGCAAGTGGTTCAGATATCTTAATCGAACCAATCTACGCCGATATGGTTGTGTTAGATTGGCAGTATCGTCTTTTTAGACATTTGCAAAAAATGGGAATGACAATGTACTTTAAAACGCATCCTGAAAGTATTTGTTTGCCACCCAATGATTTTAAAAGATTTAATGTGAATGTATTATTTGGAAAATTTGAAGACGAATATGAAAAAGCAGATATTTTAATTTTTGATTCGCCACAATCATCTACCTTTATTACTGCTCTAAAATCTAATTTGCCTATAATCTTAATAGATACAGGCAGGGTTGTTTATCAAACTAAAGCAATTGAGAAACTAAAAAAACGTGTAAACATTATTAAAGCTAGCGTTTCTAGAGAAAATAGAATTAATTTTGACTTTGAAAAATTAACGGATGCAATTAAAAACATCGGAATGCTTGATAACAATGAGTTTTTAAATGAATTTTATTCGATATAGTTGGAATACATAGGTGATGAATATTTTAGGGGTAATTCCTGCAAGGAAAGGCTCAAAACGGATTAAAGATAAAAATATTCGTAACTGTTTAGGTAAGCCTCTTATTCAATATGCTTTTGATGCAGGAAGAAAGTCTAAAGAATTAGATCATTTAATAGTTTCTACAGATAGTGAACTTATTATTGAAATGGCTCTTTCTTGTAATGTAGACGCGCCATTTTTAAGGCCAGACTATATCTCCAATGATGAAGCGCTTATGATTGATGTTGTTAAGCATGCCTTAGAATTTTATGAGAAAAAGAATGTTAAATATGATGCGGTTGCATTGTTGCAACCAACTTCTCCCCTGAGAAAAGCTGTTCATATAGATGAAGCATTAAAAATATTTAGAACATCAAAACCAAGTTCTCTAGTTAGCGTTGAAAGAGTCGAAGAAAATAAACTCATGCAAATTAAGGATGGTGAGTATATTGGTTTCTATAATTCAATGTTAACTAAAAAAAATAATGGTCCACTTTTCAAAAGGAATGGCCCAGCTATTCTTGTTAGTAAGGCAAGTCTGATTAAAGAAAATAATTTTTATGGTGATGCGGTTTTGCCGTATGAAATGGATAGTAAATATTCTATCGATATAAATTATGAATATGAGTTTTTAATGGCAGAGGCAATTTTGCAGTCTGAAAAAGTTTAAACAATTAAGGTTAAAAGTGCACTTCATAAAAATTATAAGAAAGTTATACATTGCAAATCCATTTTTATTTATATTTGTGGTAATTGGTCAGTTTTTTGTAGGTATTATTGAGAACATAGGTATATTGTCTATTTTCCCTCTATTGCAAATGGTTTCTACCGAGCAGTTAGGTGAAACATTCCCAGAAAAAATAATAATTCTTTTACTTAATGAGCTAAACCTAACACAGTCATTCGAAGCATTTGTCTTGACTTTTGCAATTGCAATTATTGCCAAATCTATTCTCAGTATCGTTTTTAGAAGTATAAGTGGAATATTGATTTTGAAATATATAGACAACACCAGGCATATACTTGTTCAGTCAATTTTAAATGCCAAATGGTCTTTTTTTATATCTCAACCATTAGGTGTATATAGTAATTATCTTGGGTCAGAATCATTACGGTATTCCAGCAGCCTTACGTCTGCATTATCAATAATAGTATCTTTGTTGCATGTGCTTTTATATTTGTCTAGTGCTTTGTTAGTCTCGACAGAACTGACGTTTTTTAGTCTATTGGTTGGAATGGCGTTGTTTTTTCTGTTAAAGCCTATACTTAAGAGTGGGCGTAAAGCAGGAAAGGAACAAACAAATTCATTGGATTCTGTTACCACTAAGCTTGTTGATGTGCTGATTGGAATTAAACCTTTAAAAGCTATGTCTCATGAGTATCACGTGTTACCTATTTTGTGTAAAAACCTTAATAAGTTATTTTTGAGCCAGAAAAAACAAATGCTAAGTATTCTTTATTTGCAAAATATCCAGGAACCTATTATCGCTATTGCTGGAGCAATTCTTTTAATTGTTATGAATTCATTTTTTTCGATAAATATCGCTGAAATTGCAGTTGTAGCTATATTATTTAATAGAACGATTAGTCAGATGAGCGTAGTGCAAAAAAGATATTTTAATGTATTAACTAATCAAGGAGCAGTTGATATAGTTGATGAGGCAATTAATAAAACAATTAAAAATGAAGAGGTGTCTGGTGGAGAACATGTAACCAAGATAAAGGATATTATTGAGTTCGACGATGTGTCTTTCAAATATGGTAAAAATGTAATATTTGATAGACTTAACCTGGATATATATAAGAATAAACTAACTTTGATTAAAGGGAGAACTGGATGCGGTAAATCAACTTTGTTTGATCATTTATTAGGTTTTGTCAAACCGGATTCGGGGGGTGTAAAAGTTGATGGTGTTGAGCTAACAAAGATTGATATTAAATCGTGGAGAAAAATAATTGGTTATGTCCCGCAAGAGCTTAATTTGTATAGTGAGTCATTTTACTTGAATATTTCTCTAGGCGATCCCTCTATAACTGAAAAAGAAGTATTAGAAGTGCTTGATGTCGTTGGAGCTATGAGTTTCATAAGTAAATATGACAATGGTATAAATGCTATGCCAGGAGAGAGGGGCTTAGAGTTGTCTGGGGGGCAAAGGCAGAGGATTTCATTAGCTAGAGCTCTTGTGAAAAAACCAAAATTACTGTTGTTAGATGAGGTTACGTCGGCTCTTGACTCAAAAACAGAAAAAGAAATATGTGAGTTAATAAAGAAAATATCATCTAATATAACTGTAGTCGCTATCTCGCATCAAGATTCAATGGATAAAATTGCAGATTACATCTATGAAGTAAATGATGGAGTTGCAAAACTACAAGCTACAAAAGACTGATAGAGTCTAAAGCTTAATCTTTTTTGATATATGAAAAATAACGATCAATATTCTGACTATTCAAGGCACTTTGAAAATTTAAATGAAGACCTTGTGCTTGCCAATAAATTAAAAATGGCTCGGATTTTTGAAGAATATTTATTATATTTAGATGTAAGAATAATACAGAAAAACTTATATGGAGATAAAATATTAGATTTCCCTATTGGCACCGGCCGTATTTATAAAAGTTTTTTAAGTAAGGGTTTTAATGTATATGGCTATGATATATGTGCGCCATACATAGAAGCAGCAAAGAATGAAAATAGCAGTATCGCTGATAACTTTTCAGTTTATTCATTTGAAAATGTAAATGTTGAACATAATAAATTTGATACTGTTGTTTCTCTAAGAGTATTAAGCAACATTAAGGAACTAGATATGGCATTTAATAATATTTTTAATTTGTTGAATAATAAAGGCAGGTGGATCTTTAATGTGCCGCCTTCATTTATGCGTGAAGATAATTTTAATAATGCATTAAATAACTCAGGTTTTAGTGTAAAAAGTAAAATATATTATGATTGGATTTCATCATTTAGAGAAATGACATCAATTGAAAAAAGAGCTCGAAATCTAATTGTTCGTTTATTGAATAAAAAAGTTGTTCCTTTGAACATGTTTAAAATACTTGATTATTTAATGCCGAGAAAAGGTCGTGTCATGTTTGTATTGGAAAAAAATGATTAATACTAATAATTATGCGGAGTCCTATGCAGCTTTTTTGAAAAAAAAAGAAATGCACTATGAGAAATATAACGCCATTATTAATGGCGAAGATGGTGACGATAGTTTTAAATCACTTGTAGACGATGGGTTTGTTCTTGTTAAAGACTTTATTAAAGAAAATCAATTGTTAAAAATCAATAATGAATTAAAAAGTAAAGTTATACATCTTTATGAATGTAATGAAAATGAACATAGAGTAAAATATGTAAATCGAGAATTTGGTGTTGCTAGATTAATGCATGCAGACACTCTATCTAGTGCAGCCAATAAACTATTTTTTAATAATGAGTTTATAAACTCATTAGCTAAAAAAATCGTGTCTGAGAAAGTTATCTCATACCAGAGAATGATAGAATATAGAACAGGCCCAGGATTAGTATCAGGAGCTGATAATTGGCATTTTGATGATTGGAAACATCGATTTAAAGCTTTTTTGTATTTGACAGATGTAGATGAACTCTCATGTCCTTTTGTTTGCATTAAAGGAACGCATAAGTATGTAAGTGAAGAATGGAGATTAAGAAAAGAGTTTGAATATGATTTTTATGGTAAAAACGGATCATATGGGTACTTTCAGCAACACGAAATCGATAATCTATCAAAAAGATATAAATGGAAACCTCAAGTATTCACAGCTAAAGCAGGAACATTAATAATGGTAGATACACGTATTTTACATAAGGGAACGCCATCTAAAGGGAAAGAAAGGTTTTTGTTGGCAAATTATTTTGATGTTAGATAGTAATAATAAATAAAACTATGTTATTGAAACTTAAAGACGAGAGTATTAAACCTTTTAGAGCAAGGATGGATGAGTTGTCGCCATGGATGCATCATTACAAAATTGACGATGAAACATATACTGGTATATATCCTGTTGATGGCCTTTATCAGAAATATACATATTGTAATTCTACTTCTGATAAGAAGGTTATTAATAAATTTTCGAATGCATATGAAAATATGGATTTTTCTGCAAAGAGAAGGTTTTTCTCTGAAATAATAAAAAGTATTTCACTAGACACAAAAAAATCTAGTGCTCTTGATATATCAAGCGCAACCGGAAAGCATTCTCTTTGGCTCGTTGAGGAGGGATTTTCAAAAGTTTATTCTTCAGAGATTAGAAAACATCAAGTAGAACAGCAACAATTAATTCTTGATTCATTAGAAGACCAATCATATAAAAATAAGATTCATGTAAACCATGATGAAATCTATGCGGATCAAAAAGAGTACCAAGAATTATATAAAGATAAAGACGTCGAGCTGGTTTTGAGTTTTGGTCTTCTGTATCACGTCGCAAATCCGATTCAGCATATTATTAATTGTAGGGCAATATCAAATAAATATGTTGTAATTTATACAAGAACCAGAATATCTCCGTATGAAGTAGATGCATGGACATTAAAACAAGAAGATCCTAGTTGGGTAACTTTAGCAATGGAAGGTATATCATGGGTGCCGCACTTTAATTACCTGAATAAAAACTATAGAAAATTAGGGTTTAAATCATGCAAAATAATATACCCTGATGTGTTTAGTAAGAATTTCCCTGATTATACTCAACTGAGTCGTAAAGTCGTATCGAAAATCAAGTGGGCTGAACGTGTTAAAAGGCATTTTAATACTGATTTCTATTATACAAAAAACTTATTTCCTCATTGTAATAAATACGCTGGTATGGATGGTAATTTTTTTGGCTATATTCTTGAGAAAGAATAATTGAAAACGGTAAATTTAATTGCAGAAATCGGATCTGTGCACGATGGCTCGTATGGGAATGCATTGTGTTTAATTGATTCGGCTTCAAAATGTGGCGCGAATACTGTTAAGTTTCAAATTCATATTGCTTCTGAAGAATCATTGCCTACAGCGCCCAATCCACAATTTTTTAATCAAGAAAGTCGAAATGATTATTTTAATAGGACTGCGTTTACAAAATCACAGTGGGAAAAGTTAAGAGAGCATGCTGCAAACAATAATGTCGCATTTTGTGCTTCAATTTTTTCTGAAAAAGCGTTGTGTATTTTAGAAGATTTAAATCCGGATTATATAAAAGTTCCTTCTGGTGAACTTACAAATTTGCCATTGTTAAAAGAATTGTCAAATTCCGAATTCAAAATAATTCTTTCTACAGGCATGAGTGATTGGGACGAAATAGAAAATGCAATGAATGTTCTAAAAAGAAATGATGTTTCTTTATTACAATGTAGTTCTATATATCCATGCCCAGCAGAGAAAGTAGGCCTCAATGTAATGGTAGATATGCAAAAAAGATTTAACTGTGAAATTGGATATTCTGATCATACAACAGGCAATACTGCAGCAATTGCTGCGGTGGTTATGGGAGCAGAAATAATAGAAAAGCATTTTACGTTTTCAAGACAAATGTATGGATCTGATGCAAAAAACTCGAGTGAACCGGAGCAGTTTTTAGAGCTTTCTAATGCGATACGAGAGCTTGAAAAAATTATATCAAATGATGTCGATAAAAATGATCTGTCAGATTACCGTGAAATGAAAGTAGTCTTTGAAAAAAGTGTTGTGACTAAGAAGTTTATTATGGAAGGCGAAGTACTAACGGTTCATAACGTAGCTGTAAAAAAACCAGGAGATGGGATTCCTGCAAAAGACTTTAATAATGTTTTGGGCAAAAAGGCTTTAAAAGACTTAGATGAAAATAAACAATTACATATAGAAGATTTTGAATGAAAAAAATATGCGTAGTAATCTCATCAAGGGCTAATTACAGTAGTATAAAATCAACAATGTTAGCAATTCAGAATAATGACCGTTTGAAATTGCAAGTGGTTTGTTTTGCGTCTGCTGTACTGGATAGGTTTGGACGAGTGGTCAATTTAATTAAAGAGGATGGATTCTATGTTGATGCTGAAGTAAATGTTCTTATAGAAGGTGAAAATCCGTTAACTATGGCAAAATCAACAGGGTTAGCACTGATGCAATTACCTGAAACATTTTCAAATCTTGAACCAGATGTGATTATCACTGTTGGCGATAGGTATGAAACAATGGCTACCGCACTATCTGCTTCATATATGAATATACCTCTTGCGCATACTATGGGGGGGGAAGTGTCTGGAACAATTGATGAAAGTGTCAGGCATGCAGTTACCAAGTTCGCACATATACATTTCCCATCAAATGAAGATGCTGCGCAAAGGATAATAAAAATGGGAGAAGATAAAAATAATGTCCATGTTGTAGGTTGTCCCAGAATTGATCTCGTCAAAAATATTTTAAAATCAGAAAACTTAAATCCAGAGACATCAATTTTTAATATAGGGGTTGGTTCAACTTTGAATCTTGATGAACCATTTCTCCTCGTATCACAACATCCAGTTACCACTGAATATGAACAAGCAGAAAATCAAGTTCTTGAAACATTGGAAGCTGTCAATTTGACAGACATACCTGCTATCGTTTTATGGCCTAATTCCGACGCCGGATCTGATTTGTTATCTAGAGGTATTAGGAAATGGAGAGAAAGAGGCAAAGGAGAAAATATGCATTTTTTTAAAAACTTACCAATAAATACATATGTAAAATTAATGAATAAAACACTCTGTTTAATTGGTAACTCTTCCAGTGCAATTAGAGAAGGCGCTTTTATTGGGACACCATGCGTTAATATTGGCAGTAGACAAAATGGTAGGTTACGAGAAACTAACGTAGTTGATGCAACCCATAATAAAAATAAGATATTAGAAGCAATAAACAAACAAATGAAACATGGCAAGTATGATTCAAAGCCGATTTACGGTGATGGACATGCCGGTGAAAAAATAGCAAAAATACTTGAGACAGTAGAAGTCTCAATACAAAAAAGAATTACATACTGATTTTTATATTACTTTGAATAAAATAAAACTAGAATGTTTGGCTATTATACCTGCTAGAGGTGGCTCAAAAGGAATACCTGGAAAAAATGTTAAGAAAATAAATGGTAAGCCACTAATTGTATGGACTATCGAGACTGCCAAGAAATCCGTATCTGTAGATAGAGTTATTGTCTCGACTGATGATGATGATATTTGTAATGTTGCAAAAAAATATGGTGCTGAAGTAGTTATAAGGCCTTCTGAGTTAAGTCAGGACGGGTCCTCTTCTGAAGAAGCATTACTTCATTGCCTCTCATATTTAAAAAATAAGGAAAGTTATGTTCCAGATGTGGTGATGTTTCTACAATGTACTTCTCCATTGTTTGAAGAAAGTGATATAGATTCAGGTTTAAATTCATTAATAGAAAATAAATTGGATTCGTCCTTCGCCAGCATCGAATTTCATCATTTCCTTTGGAAGCAGTCTAATAATAAATATGTAGGAATTAATCATAACGAAGAAGAAAGGCTTTTGAGACAAGAGAGAAACTCAGAATATCTTGAGGCTGGCGCGATATATATAATGAAAACGAATTCATTCTTAAAGTATAAACATAGATTCTGTGGTCTATACGCTCCTTTTGTTATCGATAAATATAAGTTCGTTGATATTGATGATATAGATGATTTTTATTTCGCAGAGAAAATGTTAAAAGCGAAAAATGTTAGGGACTCTTTCCAGTTTATACCCAAAGCAATAGTAATGGACTTTGATGGGGTGCATACCAACAATCAAGTTCTGGTCTCTGATGATGGCCGTGAAATAGTTTCATGTAGCCGCAGTGATGGTTACGGACTTGAGTTGATTAAAAGGCATACAAATATAAAGTTATTGATAATCTCGAAAGAGAAAAATGACGTTGTAAAAAGAAGGGCGGAAAAACTTAATATCGAATTAATTTTTAATTGTAATGATAAATTGCCTGAGTTAAAAAAGTGGTGTTGTAAAAATAGTATTCAATTAGATGAAGTGTTTTATATTGGGAATGATCTTAATGATTCTGAGTGTATGGATAACTCGGGAATGGGGATTGCTGTTGCTGATGCTCATAAAGATCTTTTGAATGTAGCAGACTATGTGTTAACTAAAAATGGAGGCGATGGAGCAATAAGAGAAGTTGTCGATCTTATATTAGAAAAACGGGAGAATGTATAATGGCATTGAATATTAAAATTGGAGAAAAGGATGTTGGTGATGGTAAGCCTGTATATATTATTGCCGAGATAGGGATAAATCATAACGGAGATATGCAAGTTGTAAAACGTCTGATAGATGCAGCCGTCAAATCTGGTTGTGATGCAGTTAAGTTTCAAAAAAGAACGCCAGCCATCTGTGTTCCAGATGATCAAAAGGATATTATGCGTGAAACACCTTGGGGAGTTATGACGTATCTGGACTATAGGTATAAAGTTGAGCTAGATGAAGATGATTATAAAACAATTGATGAATATTGTAATAAAAAAAATATACATTGGTTCGTTTCTTGTTGGGATGAAGAAGCCGTAGATTTCATTAATTTCTTTAATCCTGTAGCGTATAAAATTGCATCGGCTTCTTTAACAGATTCAAAACTATTAAAAAAACACAATGAACTCGATGTTCCTGTTATTTTATCTACAGGTATGTCAACAATGGATGAAATAGAAAAAGCAGCAAAGCTGATTGATGAAGATAAACTACTTCTTGCACATAGTACCAGTAGTTATCCATGCGAATCTAATCAACTAAATCTTAGAATGATAACGACATTAAAAAATAAATATAAAAATATAATCGGTTATTCCGGTCACGAAAAAGGTTTGCAAACCACATTAGCTGCAGTGGCACTTGGCGCATCTTTTATTGAAAGGCATATCACTCTTGATAGATCAATGTGGGGAAGTGATCAAGCCGCTTCATTAGAACCACAAGGTTTGGAAAAATTAGTTAGAGATATTAGAGTGATGGAAGATGCATTTGGTGATGGTATAAAGAAAGTGTATGAATCAGAGTTACAAATTAAAAAGAAACTTAGACGAGTTTTATAGTTAAAAGGAGGATTGCTATATGTTAACAGGTTTGCAAATACGACTTGCTAGAACGGCTCTAAGATGGACGGTAGATAAATTAGCGGATCTATCCGGTGTTTCTTGGGCAAAATTACAAAAAACTGAAAAGAAGGATTCTCAGCCAAATTTAGATGAATCATTGTTACTTAAAATTCGTGAATTATTTGAATCGAATGGAATTGAGTTTATTGAAGAAAACGATAATTATCATGCCAGTATTAAGATAAAAAAATAATCTAACTATTTGATTAACAAGAGTAAATAGTTTTATTAATCATTGTGTCATATTCATATATGATATATTCTCTTACAGCACTATAGCGATTTACTTTAATTTAGTGTTATCTGCCAATTTTACCTAAGGAAAATACCGTGAAAAGATTATTTTCAGCACCAACAACTGTAAACCTAGAACTGACGGAATTATGTAATGTTAAATGTAGGCATTGCTATAATTTCTGGCGAGACGAAAGTATGGGGGTTAATACAGTATCTGCCGAAAAAATGAATGATATTACTAATAAGTTGGCCGAGGCGGGAGTTTTTCATGTCATTTTAACGGGGGGAGAACCATTTTCAAAATTTGCTTTATTAGAAAGTGCGATTTCAGGTTTGGCAAAAAAGAATATCTCTATGAGTGTTAATAGTAACTTGATGTTAGCGACTGAAGAAAGAACAAAAAAACTTGCTTCTTATGGTGTTGATCATATTTTAACAAGCTTGCCTTCACCAGATCCTGAACTGAATGACTATATTATGAATCAGCCGGGAGCATTTGATTTAATTATGAAAGGAATTCGGGCAACGGTTGCTGCAGGAATAAGAGTTAGCGTGAACATGGTTATTACCAGGCAGACAATGGGGCAAGTATATGAAGCTGGAAAACTGCTTTCTGATTTAGGATGTCAAAAATTATTCACTACTAGAGCCGTACCTCCAACTTACTCTGATACTGAACAGGATGACAATTATATTTTAACTTTTGAAGAGCAAAAGAAAGCGCTTGATGATGCATTGAGAGTGAAAGAGGATTTTGGTTTAATGATTGGTACTTTAGTTAGTTACCCTTTATGTTTTCTTGAAGATTTAGATAAATACGCTGATTTTGTTGGTAGGGGATGTCCTGCCCAAGCTGGTCATAGAATGAGTATTAATGCTAATGGTGATGTACATGCATGTGTGCATGAAGAAGAAGGCTATGGAAATATACTTACAAAATCAGTTAAAGAAATATATCAGGGACAACAGTATAGAAGATGGCATAAAGGTGATTTTCATTATGAAGGTTGCAAAGGGTGTAGATATATAGACATATGTGAATCAGGCTGTTCAATGACCTCTGTTGGTGTATACGGTGAGCATTCAGCAAAAGATCCCCTCTATCAGGGATACCATGTATTTAAAAAACATTATGATTTAGTTGTCGATAAAAAGGTCATTGAAAAAATAGAAAAAGGAGTTAATTTTACTGTTCCTAAAAGAATTCGATTTCGTAAAGAAGATGGCTTTTATTTATTAAATATTAGATGGGGTAATTCAATTACTGTTGATAATGATATGGCAGAATTTTTGATGCGATATCAAGAATTATCTGAGCCATTTAATATCAATGATCTCGGCAAAGGTAAGGAAGAATTTCTTGCAAATTTATATTTTAAAGATGCAATTGAATCAGAAGATATAAATATTAATACAGAAAGAGATAAACTAGGTTTAAGTTTTAATTTTGATGCGCTCGAACCAGCACCAGAAATAAGGAATAATGTGTAGCTAGCAACATGTATTATAAAAATGTTTGATCTCGATAAATCTTTTGATTATGAAAACGGCTTTTATTTGACTGCTCCTGTCAAAAGAATAAGTAAATTTGTTAGTCGTATTGAATTTTATAATATGACTAAAGAGCTTTCTGGAGAGATAGTTGAATGTGGGGTTTTCAAGGGAGCATCATTATCTCAATTTGTAAAATTAAGAAGCTTATATGGAAATGCCTGGAGTAAGAAAATAATAGCTTTTGATATCTTTGATAAATTTCCAGAAGACAAATCTAAGATTGATGAAAAGCATAGAGAAAACTTCATCAATGAAGCCGGCGATACATCAATTAGTGTTGACGAGTTATCAAGTATATATAATAACCTAGGGTTGAATGAGAATGTTGATTTAATAAAAGGCAATGTTCTTGAAACAATACCTTCGTATATTGAAAAAAATACACATCTAAAAATATCATTGTTACATATCGATGTTGATTTGTTTGAGCCGACTAAAGTTTGTCTGGAGTACTTATTTCCAAAGTTAGTAAAAGGTGGAATAGTTATTCTTGATGATTATGGTGCCTTCCCTGGGGCCAATAAAGCTATTGATGAATATTTTAATAATACGGACACTAAGATATTTCAGTTGCCATATTCTAATTCGATATCGTACGTAGTCAAAACCTCCTAAATTACACTTCGTTTTTTCATGTCTCATTACTTTTCAAAAGTATCATGGGTTATCAGTTTTATGAGGAAAATAAAACTATATAATTTCATAAGATATTCTTTTCAAAATGAACTAACCGCTTATGTAGTAGGATTATATTTGTCTAGGAAATTAATATATATAGGAAAGTATAAAGAAAACGTAAACCTTAAAATTATTGCTTTTAGTGCATATCGGTATCTGCAAGATATAGAAGTATTAAATAACTGTGAAAATATAGCTTTATATAGTTTTGATCAGAAATATTTGCATATGGTTAATGCATTATTTTTAAATAAGAATCATGTTGATGGTAAAGAAGTTTATGAAAGTAACGAAGCGTTAATTATTAAACATAAACTATTTGTAACGAAAGTTATAAAGACCATAAGAAAAAGAAATAACATAGATTGTGCAATAACAGCAAATATCCATTATAAAGTTGAGCAAGTGTGGTCAGCTTCCTGTGTGTCAGCGGGACTGCCATTCGTTGCAATACATAAAGAATTTACAGTATTAGATCATAGGCATATAGGGTGGAGGATCGATAAATATTTAAAAGAAAATAAACCATTCCAAGGTTCAGAAATCCTGGTGAGCAATAATCTGGCTAAAGAATTGTTTGTGAAAGGGAAAATATGTGAAGAAAAAAAAGTTCATGTTGTTGGTTTGTTGAGAATGGATAGATTGTTTAATAACAAATACTCTAAAAAAACTAATCAAAAGAAACAAGTTACACTATTTTCATTTGGTCATTATAGCGGAGGAATTATTCCAAATAAAAGAAGGTCTCATTATTTTTCACATGGCAATGAAGAAGGGTTTGTAAAGTTATTTGAAGAAACGCATAAAGTATTTTTTGAATTAGCTTTAGAGAATCCTGATGTTGAATTTTTAATAAAACCTAAAAATCATGAGTTATGGTGGTTTAAAGAAATAGATGAAGTGATTAAAGAAAGTTATGATCTAAATATCAATTCAGTAAAAAATATTAGCTACTCAAATATAAATGCACCAGAACTAATTCAAAACTCAGATGTTGTTATAGGTTTAAATTCTACAGTACTTTTAGAGTCAATTTTAATTGGAAGGAATACTGTCATTCCAAAGTTTGCAGAAGCACTGGATAAGTATTCAGATAATATTTATTTAGATCCTTTTATTGATTTATTTAATGTTGCAAGAAGTAAAACAGATCTGAAGCAAATAATTACTAATGGTTTGAAGGATGATTTTATTTATGAAATTAATGAGAAAAGAAAAAATGAAATGTTGGAGTATTATTTTGGATTTACCGATGGTGAAACGAAAAATAGAGTAGTCTCTCATTTATACAAAATATCAAATAAATCACATCTGTTTAATGAGGATTAATAAAAAAATAGCATTTTTACCTCGGCACGAATCAAGTTGGGCAGAAATGTTGCCTTTGATAACACACTTTAAAGAAAACTCTGAATTAGAGCCCTTTGTTATTATTTCAACAAACGCATCAAAAAGTGCTGAAATTTTTTGCATTGATAATAATATCTCTTATATTAATGTGCTAGATAGGTTAATTTCATTAAACTCATCTGTTGGCAAAGGCATGTTGTGGCACGAAACATGTAATAAATCTAAAGTATATAAAACTCCATATTTAATCATTGATTGGCTATTAAACAATTTGGTGCTAGGCCTTGTTTCGTCCTGTATTTTCTATCGGATTTACTTAAAAACATTTTTGTATTTAAAAAAAATATTTATTGAGGAAGCTATAGATGTATTAGTGCTACCAGGCGATAGAGAGCTTGGGCCTGTTCTTCCTGCTATCAGGGCAGCAAAAGAATGTTGTATAAAATCAGTTGTGCTGAATTTATCATGGCCGCATCCGGACAATTTGGTTAGACCTAGAGAAAAAGAATTAAAGTTTAGATTAAATAGACTTCCGCCAGTTTTAAATATATTTATTAGTTATTTTTGGAAGAAGCAAGTTTTCCAAAAAGATAATGTGAGACTTTTGTTTTCACCAGGATGGGTAGTTTTAGCCTTATATTTACTAAAAATGGTGCCCAAAAATCCTTGGCTTCAAGGTGCTAGTAACAGTGATTATATTATTGTTGATAGTAAAGAAACCATGAAAATACTAACTAATAATAATGTGCCGTATGATAAAGTAAAATTATTAGGTGCTGTAGATACAGATGCACTTTATAAGTCATATAGTCAGAAAGATATAATTAAAAATGAATGCAGAGAAAAATATTTTTCTGGAAGCTGTAGAAAAATAGCAATATTCGCTTTACCTTTATTCTATGAAACAGCAATGACTGACCTAGAGTCTCAAGTAAATGAGGTTGAGTATATAGTTGATATGTTAGTCAAAAAAAAATTCGATGTATTAATATCTCCTCATCCAAAATGCAACTTAAATATTTATACGGGTACGTTTAATAAGAAACATGTGTCTGTTATGAAAGAAAGATTGAATTATTATATTCCAGTTGGAGATGTTTTTGTCTGCGGAAATTCATTAACAGTTAAGTGGGCATGGCTTTGTTCTGTTTCTATTTTGAATCATGACTTTGTTTATGCAAATTATTCATTCTTTAAAACCAATAAGTTGATTATGCATTCAAATACAAGAGAGCAATTTGAAGTTAATTTAAATAGTTATATAAGTAACAAGTTGACTGAGCCCAAGAAAACTTGTGATAACCCTGTTTTTGATGGCAAGGTAAAAAATAGAATTTCAGAATTTTTTGAAAGCATATAGTTTAGTAACCTATGAAATCCACTATAAGTAAGATATTAGATAGAATTAAGTATAATATTAATTCTAAAAGAAAATATAAGTTTTTTCTTAAAGATTGGGTAAACCTAACTGATATAGATGCATCAGCGGAGGTTATTAACGCGATGCGTTTTTCAAGAAATATATCTCCGATGCTAATGAATCAACCGGAGAAAAAGAATATATGTGTCATTGCCCCTCATCCAGATGATGAAATGATTGGACCAGGTGGGACAATATTACATGCTTTGAATAATGGGGCGTCTGTAACATGTATATATTTAACCTCGGGGAAAAAAAACGATATTGCTGATGATGAAGCAAAAACGGTATCAAAAAAATATGGTTACAATACAGTCTTCATGGGAAATTATAGTGGGGAAATAGAGTTTTCAGAAGAATCGTATGAAAAACTGATATCAGAAATAATAAAGATTGAGCCCAATGTGCTTTTTATCCCCTTTTTACTAGATGATCATGATGAGCATAGAATTGTTAGTCAGATGTTAATGCATGGTTATGAAATAAGTGAAAGAAACAATAAGATTGACTGCTTTAGCTCTTTAGAAATATGGTGTTATCAAGTCTATACGAGTGTTTTTCCTAATGTTATTGTTAACATCACAGATGTGATAGCAAAAAAGAAAGATGCTGTTAGGGGCTGGGAGTCTCAATTTAAAAATCGTGATTGGGCACACTATGTTGAAGGATTAAATGCTTATAATAGTCGTTTTTTGCATACAAAAGGAAAAAAAGAATATGCTGAAATATTTTTCGTAGTACCGATGAAAGAGTATATCGATCTATGCAAAATATATTTTTCAAAAAATAATATGCCATATTATTTAGATAGATATATAAAACAATATATAGAAGGCAAAAATGAGTATTGAAAAAAAGAAAATTATACAAAGTCATTTCGATAATTATTCAACTTCATGGCATGAAAGATTCGCGACACACCAATTTTATGCACGGTTTGACTATATTAAAAATACAATTAACAAACTTACAAAAAACACTGTTGTAGATATAGGTTGTGGAACTGGTGATTATTCAAGAATATTTTCAGAAGATGTTGATTATACGGGTGTTGATATATCTGAAAAGATGATTGCAAGATGCATAGAATTACATCCAAATCGAAAATTTCTTGCTCAGGATATTGAAACTACTATTGCCGGGAATAAAAAATACGATCTTGTGCTCGATATAGGTGTAATTGAATATTATGAAGATCCTGGGCTACATATGCAGCAAATTAAAAGTTTAATGGCTAGCGATGGTGTTTTAATTATTGAGGCTCCAAATAGTTCAAATGTCACTAAGAAATTAAATACTAATATTAGTAAAGCACTAAAAAAAATCCTGCGAAATAAAAAACAAAATTTAAATGTGAAGCACCAAGAAGTAAAGCATAGAGAGAAGTCGTTACGTGATTTTCAATCTCTTGCTAAGGAAGTTGATTTGAGTGTATTCGATTATGCTTATGTTGCCTGCCTTTTTATACCAGAGGTGTTGCCTGGCATAAAACCACTTAATGAATGGTTATCAATGAAAATAAATGGACTGAGATGCTTTAGATTTATTGCAAAATATACTGCTACGACAATAGTCTGTTGTATGAAGTAGATATTTAAAATTGATTAAAATAAATTTACTTAGCTCGGGTTTTGTTTTTACAAATACACGCTCTTTTATTTTTCCTTTAATAAAATATGAAAAAGCATTAATTGATTCTGGGATTATCTTGAAATTATATACTAGCATTGATGAATCAATATTCGATTGCGACTGTATTTTCATTGAAAGTAATTATCATGGAAAAAGATGGGGGTCTGAACAAGAAAAAATAATTGATGAAATAGAGCGTTTGAAATATCATAAAAATAAATTATTTTATTTTGATTTGTCTGACAGCACTGCATTGTTGCATCCGGAAATATTAAGTCAGGTAGATTCTTATTTTAAAATGCAAAAATTAAAAAATACTGCTCAGTATAAAGACTTGCACTATGGCAATAGAATATTCACAGATTATGTGTATCGAGAATACAATATAAATGATTCTAATCCTTCCTACTCAGTGCCGGTAAAACATGATAATGAATTAAAAAAAATAAAGGTTTCATGGAACTCAGGCTATTACAATCACACATTATTAGGGAAGTATTTAAATGAGTTATATTTTCACGTTCCAATAAAACCTCTTTTAAAATTTCCGTGCAAATTCCATAAACCTATTCTAAACAGAATGATTGATATCTCATGTAGAATAAATACAAATTATGAGCGTGCTACCGTAGCATGGTTTAGGAAAGAGGCGAAAAGCAGGCTCAACAATAGAATAAGAATTGATAGGGTTTCTGCACGTGATTATTATCGAGAAATGGCGGGTTCCAAGTTATGTATATCTCCTTATGCGTGGGGTGAAATAAATTACAAAGACTATGAGGCTTTCATTTCCGGCTGTATTTTACTGAAACCAGATATGAGTCATTTAGAAACATGGCCAAATTATTACATTAATAATAAAACTTATATTCCGTACAAATGGGATTCATCAGATTTAGTAGAGAAAACAGACAACGTATTAAGTGGCTATGAAGAATTTATTGAAATAGCAAATTATTCTCAGTTGTTATATAGAAACTCTTTAATTGGGCGTGATGCTGAGAATAATTTTGTCGATAGATTAAAAAAAATACTTAATTAAAAATGAATGCTCATGAGAAAACATATGTTTAAGTACATCAACAGTTATCGTTGGAAAGCAAAGAGACTTATTCGACAAATGTTTTTATCGATTCTCCCTAGAAAAGCTATTTTTGACTACTATTACAAAAGTAATAAATGGGGTTCAAATGAATCATTGTCAGGTGATGGTTCTACATTAGAAGAAACTAAAATAATTAGAGATGAAATATTACAGGTTTTCAATAAGTATAATATAGAGTCAATTCTTGATGCACCGTGCGGTGATTTTAATTGGGTTAAATTATTAGATATCCCCAATATTGATTATATCGGAGCAGATATTGTCAAAAACTTAATTGATAAAAATAATAAAAATTATAAAACTAGTAATAGAAAGTTTATTATGCTGGATATCTGCATGGATGAGTTCCCTGAATCAGATGTCATAATGTGTAGAGATGCATTGGTTCATTTTTCAAATAATGACGTCAATAAATTTATTGAAAATATAAAAAGAAGTAATGTTAAATATCTTTTGACGACTACATTTCCTGATGTGAAAAACAATATTGATATCGCAACAGGCATGTGGCGGCCTGTAAACCTGTGTTTAGAACCGTTTTCATTTCCTCCGCCAGAAGTATTAATTAATGAAGGGTTTCAAGGAAAGAATGGTCGATGCAATGATAAAAGCTTGGCTTTGTGGGAAGTCGATAAAATATAATTAAATGCTTTTTAATAGCGTTGCTTTTTTAGTTTTTATTGTCGTATTTTTACCAATATTTTTTAACTTAAATAATAGTTGGAAAAATAAATTTCTTTTACTCTCCAGTTATTTTTTTTATTCTTTCTGGGACTGGCGGTTTTTACTTTTAATTATTGTTTCGACATGCGTCGATTATTTTATTGGTTTAAAATTAGAATGTACTGAAAACAAGCCTAATAGAAAGCTGTTGTTGCTTTGTAGCGTAGTAACAAATCTGGCTATACTAGGTTTTTTTAAATATTGTAATTTTTTTATTGATTCATTCTCAGAATTATTACAAATAATAGGAATAAATGGTTCATGGAATACGTTGAATATAATCTTGCCTGTAGGAATTTCGTTTTATACCTTTCAGTCAATGAGCTATACGTTAGATGTTTACAATAGAAAATGTCTAGTTGAAAAAAACTTCTTTCTCTTTGCCACTTATATTGCTCTTTTTCCTCAGCTTGTAGCAGGGCCCATCGTAAGGGCTAGTCATTTGTTGCCACAAATGAAGCTTAACCATTCGTATGATTATTTTAGAATGGTAAAGGGTATAGAGATAATAATATGGGGTTACTTCTTAAAATTATGTGTCGCAGACAGGTTGGATTTTCTAGTCACGCCTGTCTATTCTAACCCTGATGCATATGGTGGTGCAGCACATCTCATTGCGACATTCTCTTTTTCCTTTCAAATTTATGCTGATTTTTTTGGATACTCCCTTATCGCTATAGGTTTAGGTAAAATAATGGGTTATGATTTTGGTATAAATTTTAAAAGGCCTTATTTGGCTACTAACTTCAGTGACTTTTGGGAGCGTTGGCATATATCTTTATCATCATGGTTAAGGGATTACTTATATATCCCCCTTGGTGGTAATCGTAATGGCACAGTAAAAACCTTAAGAAACTTATTGGTTGTCATGTTTCTTGGCGGATTATGGCATGGAGCGGCATGGACATATGTCATTTGGGGGGTGATACATGGAATATATTTAGTTCTTCAAAACCTTATCTCTAACTTAAATTTGAAGCTAACCAAGGCTCCTATAGCAAGTGTCTTTTATTATAAATTATTTAAAATCACATTAGTTTTTAACATGATCAGTTTTTCATGGATATTTTTTAGAGCTGAATCACTTGATAGTGCGTTGCTAATAATATCCAGGATATTTGAATTTAATGATTATTTCCACGGTGCTTCATATGATCTATTCGCTTTAGTTATTGGCGTATGCATGATTACTATTGTGATAAGTGTTGATGTCATCTGTGAATTCACCAATATTAAAAAATATTATTTCAATAATGTAGTTGCACGTTCGGTATGCTCGATCATGTTGCTATGGCTAATAGTATTTTTAGGTGTCTTCGAGGGAACAACCTTTATATATTTCCAATTTTAATAGATAGCATGTCGCGATACATAAGTGTCAGAACGCAAATTATTTCTTTATTAATAGTAACGGGGATATTTCTTGTCGGCGACAAGGTGTTTGCAAGGATTATTGATCGCGCTTATGACTTTAGTAGCATGCCTGATGCGATGCTGTACTCAGGAAGAGGTAAGGCAGATGTTGTGATTTTAGGGAATTCCAGAGCATATCACCATTTCAACGATAAAGACTGGAGCCAGGAGCTAGGTCTAGGTGTAAAAACATACGCTATTGAAGCCGCATCAATGGAATATAATGAAGCCTTATTGAAGGATTACATCAATATATACGGGCCACCAGATGTGGTTGTCTTAGAGCTGTCATGCCTAACATGGGATAATGGGCAGGTAATGAATATGCGATCATTATCATTGCGTTCTGAGCATATAAGTAAATTATTAAAAGAAGAATATCCTAAGGCATACTATATAGGAAAAGTATTGAATCTATTTAATTATAATTCCACTTCTTTTTTAAATGTTTTGCATAAAATATTCGTTACATATAAGCAGCCTATATTATCAGGGCAAGTTGATTTGGGAAGCGTTGATAAATTAATAAGCGCAGAACCCAAAAAGTATTTTTTAAATAAAGGACATAATTTAGAATCACTCAAAAATATTCAGAAAATGTCACAATTAAATGGGTTTGACTTACATTTGATTGTTGCACCATTTATGAAAGAGCTTATCAACTCTCAAGATGGGTATGAAGATTGGGTTAAGTCGTTAAAAGAGGAATATGTTAACGATGCGGTTATTCTAGATTACGGAAAAAGAATTATTGATAATTCCTATTTTAAAGATTTAACCCATCTAAATGAAAGTGGTGTGAAAGAATTACATAAGTTACTTAGAGATGATGGCTATTTTAACTCTGTAAAATAATATTAAATAAGTTAAACGCATCCATAATTAAGTGAAAAAAATAAACTTATGTTTTCCATTTGTTGGCGACTCAGTTGGCGGCAGTCATATATCTTCCCTAATATTGGTAAAAGAGCTAGCTAAGTCAGAGATCTATCGTCCTCTCGTTTTTTTACATAAGACAGGTGTCTTATCTGATTATTTAGATACAAATAATATTCAATATATTGTAGTTGATAGGGAGAATGTCATTGTTAATGATGGCCCTATTCTTAAACAAATCGTAAAAATGATTAAGGCCGCTTTATCATTATATTCCGTGCTTTTGAAACATCAGGTAAAAATTATTCATACCAACGATATAAGGATGCATTATACGTGGTTGATAGCGGCTAAAGTATCCGGATGTAAGTTTGTTTGGCATCAAAGAACTGCCGATGATTCAAGACGCAATTCATGGTATTCATTTTTTTCTGACGCGATTATAACGATATCAGAACATTGCAAGTCTTCATTGCCATCTTTAATGTCTAGGCATAGTGCTGTGGTTTATGATCCATTTGTATTTGACAGTATCGATCATGAAAGAATAGCCTACAGGAAAGCTACGCTTGAAGATGTTTGTCCTGATGAGAATTGTTTTTTAGTAATTTATGTTGGCAAATTTACAAAACAAAAAAGACCAAAGTTATTTCTTGATATTGCAAATATTGTTAAACGAGAATCAAACAAAAAAGTAATATTCTGTATGTTTGGTAATTCGAAAGTTGAGTTGGATAAGGACATTAAGGAATATTCTAAAAAATTAAATATAGATGATGTGCTTATATTAAAAGGAGTTAAGCAGCCAATACAACCTTGGATAAATGCAAGTGACTTGCTTGTTGCGCCGGCAATCAATGAGGGGCTCGGTCGGACATTGGTGGAAGCGCAAGCATTAAATGTCGCTGTTGTTGCAACAAATCATGGTGGGCATGTTGAAGTAATACAACACGGTGTAACCGGGTATTTAGCAGATGATAATCCAGCATCTTTTGCGAACTACATCCTTTCATTGATTAATGATGAGAAGAAAAAGAATCAAATCGCAAAGAATGCAAAGGCGCATGCGAATAAAGAATTTTCAGTTGTGCAGCATATTAATAAGGTCTTATCAATATACGATAACGTTCTGAAATGAAAAAAATTGCATTTTTAATAAGTGATTTAGGTTGTGGTGGGGCGCAGCGGGTATTGATTAATGTACTTAATAATATTGATTTAAATCAGTTTAAAGTAATTGTTGTGACCTTGTATGATGAATCAACAGACTTTTTCAAGTTGCCTGGGAATGTAGAACGGATAATCATTGGATATACAAAACAAGAAAAGAATATATTTAAGTCTGTTTATTTGAATTTTAAAAGAATATCCGGGATTAGAAAAACTCTAATCCTGAATGATGTTAATTACGCTATGTCATTTATTGGCGCAATGAATATATTACTTGTCTTGGCAACAATAAAATTAAAATTAAAAACTATTATTTCAGAAAGAAACGATCCTAATAAACAGTCTATTGGTTTTCCATGGGATGCATTTAGAAAAATAACTTATCCATATGCAGATGTCGTTACTGCAAATAGTCACGGGGCTTTAAAAACACTCTCACGATATGTCCCGGAAGAAAAATTGCTTTACCTACCGAACCCATTTCCAGTAGTAAATGCACATACATTAAGCCGTAAAAGTGATAGTGAAGGAGTGATTAGACTTTTAGCTGTTGGCAGGCTTTACCCACAGAAAAACTATAAAATATTACTAAAAGCTTTGTCTGAATGCGTTCATAAAAGCAGATTAAAATACAGGCTTACAATTCTTGGTGATGGGCCATTATATAATGAATTAAATGATTGGTGTATCGAGCTGGGTATAAATGAAATTGTTTTATGGAAAAAAAGTGTTGTAGACACAGAGAAGTATTATCTGGATTCTGATTTATATCTTTTACCATCTTCTCACGAAGGAATGCCAAACTCTTTACTCGAAGCTATGGCCTACGGGATCGCAGTAATCATTTCTGATGCTTCTGAAGGACCATTAGAATTAGTGGAGAATAATGTAACAGGAGTCGTTGTAAGAGTAGATTCATCAGAGGAGCTTGCAGAAAAAATAATGTTTTTATCCGACGATAAAGAAGAAAGAAAGAAGCTAGCTTTTAATGCAAAACGCTTTATAGATGAAAATAGTACCTGCAAAGTTATGAACGTCTGGGAAAATCTCTTCAATTAAAATAATGTTGGTATAAACGATGTGTGGAATATGTGGTTTTTATATTGATCGCAAATCAAGTCATCATGAGCTTAGTGAGAGATTGATAACAATGACCACTAGCCTGACTCATCGAGGGCCTGATAATTTTGGAGTCTGGAATGATGATACTAGTGGTATTTATCTTGGACACAGACGACTTTCAATCATTGACCTATCAGAAGCAGGTAAACAACCTATGCATTCGCAAAATGATAGGTTTGTAATTACATTTAATGGTGAAATATATAATTTCAAAAATATACGGACTGACCTAGAAAAAAATAAAGGTATAAAGTTTACAAACCAAACTGATACTCAAGTCTTGCTTGAAGCGTGTAGTGTCTATGGCATCGAAAAGACCTTAAAATTACTTGAAGGTATGTTTGCTTTTGCATTATGGGATAAGCAGAAGAAAACTCTGTATTTGGCTCGCGACAGAGTAGGTAAAAAGCCACTGTATTGGGGATATGTCGGGAATAATGTCGTATTCGCATCAGAGTTGAAAGCAATCAATAAATTTCCCGGGTTCACCAAATCACTGAATTATAAGTCTATTTCTTCATTCTTACAGTATGGGTATATTAATGCTCCAGATAGTATCTATGAGAATATAAACAAAGTTGAGCCTGGTGGTCTGATTAGAATAAACGAGAACAAAGAAGTACATGTCAGTAAATTCTGGAGTCTTGATAATGTTATTACTGATGGTGAACAGAAATCAGGAAGTAAACAAGAGATTCATGAAGGTTTAGAATCATTACTAAAAGATTCGGTGCGAAAACGAATGATTTCTGATGTTCCTCTAGGCGTGATGCTTTCTGGAGGGATTGACAGCACTTTAGTGACAGCCTTGATGCAGACCGAGTCATCACAACCGGTCAAGTCTTATTGTATCGGTTTTAATGATAAGCAATACGATGAGTCGGTCCATGCAAAAAAAATAGCAGAATACCTGGGCACAGATCATCATGAGTTTCATGCAGAGGCAGATTCTGCAATAGAGTTATTACCGAGTTTGCCAAACATTTATGACGAACCTTTTGGCGATGCCTCACAAATCCCAACACTTATTGTCAGTAAATTGCTGAAGAGTGAAGTCTCAGTAGCGTTGTCTGGTGATGGTGGCGACGAAGTGTTTGCCGGCTATTCAAGGTATTTTTGGGGTGAAAAAATATCTGCATTTAACAAAACTGTGCCATATTTAATTCGAAATCTAATGTCGAAATTAATTCATTCTGTCCCGCCGCATAAATTAGATATGATGTTTTCTTTGTTACCAGATAAATTGACCCCAGCGCATTCTGGTGAACGCCTACATAAAATTGCAAATATCCTTAAAGTAAATTCCGACTCCGAACTTTATTCTAAGCTCGTGAGTCAATGGACTTCTCCAAAAATATTACTTCCAGAGATACAAGATCAAATCATTGATTTAGAAACTTATCCCGGTGATTACGATATTATTTCAGCAATGCAGTATCTAGATACTAATTCGTACCTGCCTGGGGATATCCTTGTGAAAGTGGATAGAGCAAGCATGGCAAATAGTCTTGAAGTAAGGTCGCCATTGCTTGACCACAGAATAATAGAGTACGCATGGGGATTAGATCGAAAGTATAAAATCAACAATGGCAAAGGTAAGCATATCTTGCGTGAAATATTATATCAGTATGTCCCTCAGAAGCTGGTAGATAGGCCTAAAATGGGCTTCGGTGTGCCTATATCAGAGTGGCTTAGGGGCCCTTTAAAAGAATGGGCCTACAGTTTATTAAATGAGGAAAGAATAATTCAACAAGGAATATTTGAGCCAAAACCCATTAAAATTGCATTTGATGCGCATATGAAAAGGGAAAGAAATTACCAATATCCGTTATGGATGATGCTCATGTTTCAATCATGGTACGAGCAATGGATTGTATAGCGTATGAGAGGCTTAGGTATCAAGCGTAATAACAATCATTTATTTTAATAATGGATATTTTATATGTTATTGGTAAGTTAGACGTTGGCGGTGCGGAATTACACCTTCTTAATGTATCTAAAAAACTGCTTGCTAGAGGACATAGCGTAACAATATTTCCGCTTAAAAGAGATGGAGTACTGGAAAATATATTTATAGAGAATGGAATTCAAGTAAAAGGGAAAAATAACAATAACAAAGGTAAGCTAGGAGTAATTTTAAGCGCAATTCAACTTACTGTTTGTTTGCGTAAGCACCGATTTGAAATTATTCATTTTTTTCTCCCAGAAGCCTATGTTATCGGTGCCGTTTGTACGTTCTTTTCTCCAAAAATAATTCGTGTAATGAGCCGCAGGAGCCTGAATCTATACCAGAATAGATTTTACTTTCTCGGGTTAGTTGAAAAATATCTCCATAATAAAATGAATGCCATTCTGGGTAATTCAAAAGCAGTATGCGCCGAGTTGAAAAAAGAAGGGGTGCCAGAGAATAAGCTTAAGTTGATTTATAATGGCATTGACGTCGATAGGTTTGCTTCTATTCATGCCGCTGATAAAAATGTTGATTCATCAAGAGAAAATGAGTTAACGCTACTTTGTGTAGCAAATCTTATCCCTTATAAAGGGCATGAAGATCTTATCAGAGCGTTAAGCTTAATAAAGAATGATATTAACGTTAAGTGGCGTCTGCTCCTGGCAGGTAGAGATGATGGGCATGGTGAATACCTTACTAGTCTAGCGAAAGAATTAAATTTAGAAAGTCACATAAAACTACTAGGTGTCGTTGATGACATTCCTGATTTAATAAACCATAGCGATATAGGCGTGCTTTGTTCCCACCAGGAAGGGTTTTCAAATAGTATTCTAGAATGTATGGGCGGAGGTTTGCCTATGGTCGTCACTAATGTAGGTGGAAATGCAGAGGCTGTGCTCAATGGTAAAGTAGGATTAGTTGTAGAACCATTCTCCCCTGAACTGATAGGAGAAGCGATACTGACTTTAATAAAAAATGAGTCCCTTCGGGCTGAAATGAGATGTGCAGCTAAAGAACGAGTTCGCGATAATTTTTCAATTGAATCCTGTGTGGGACATTATGAAAACTTATATTTTAATTTAATCCATAAACAAAGCAAAAATCTTCCCCAATAACGAACATCTAACAACGTTTAGATTAGTCTTGCTTCTTGACCTCAATAGAAACAAACAATCTAAATGCCATGAGCTTGAAAATAATTGAAGGAAGCTTGTTTTCTAGTTTTAATAACGGTGTTACTGCAACTTGAGGTATCAAACTCCATGGTTTAAAGCCTCCTGATAGTGGGTATGCGAACAGGCTAAGTAATTCGTTTTTGATGATCTTAAATCGAGGGAAGTCTTTTTTAAGTCTGGATTTGTATTTGCCAAATATTAGTGTAGGTATGGCTTGATTTGAATCATAGGGGTCATCACCAGACATTACTTGGCTATCTACAAAAGGGTCTACCGACATATCAACCGGTTCTTGATGCAGAAAATTATAGAATAGCCAACTTATTGGGGTAATGCCTGGCTCAAGAATGATCAAGCGACCATTAGGTTTAATTATTCGTGCTACCTCGCTGAAAAATACTTTAGGTTGTTGCAGGTGATGCAAGACATCAAACAAAACGATGTTATTAAATGAATTAGCCTCAAAAGGAAGTCTGTGTGCATCAGCTAATAGATCTAGCCAGGGTGCATAGAGTATGTCTAGTGAAATGACTGAGGATGAATATTCTTTTAAATTTCCTGAACCACCCCCAACCTCAAGTATTGTCCCTGCGCAGCATTCATTCAATATTCGATCGTAATAATCTTTATATATAGCTCGAAGAACTGGTTTGTTGTGCCAGACGTGGTTGAACTTATTTAAGCGTTTATCCATGCAATATTTAAAAGGCTTTAAGCTTACGATAGCCATGGATGACCATTCTCAATAATTGCAAGCCATGCCGAAATCGAGAAATTTGAGTATTACCATAATCTCTAGCTTTATAACGAATTGGTATTTCTACCATTTTTAAATTTTGTTTAGAGCTCCCGAAAATAAGATCGAAGTCGCCAAAAGGGTCAAACTCGCCAAAGTATGACTGTTCGTTCTTGATCTTGATGTAGTCCGAACGACGCAAAACTTTAGTCCCGCATAAAGTATCAGTATATCTCTGATTCAATAACCAGCTGAATATTATGGAGAACAGATGGTTTGCGATTAAATTTAAAAGCCGCATGGCATCTTTATCCATCGGATAAACCAGTCGGCTGCCATTTATATATTCCCCTTTTCCTGAGTGAATAGCATCCCAGAATTTATAGAGGTCTTCTGGTGGCATCGTTAAGTCTGCATCAAGGATCATTAATATATCGCCTCTAGCATGATCAAAAGCCTTATAGACGGCATCGGCTTTACCTACACCATCTTGCTGAAGCACCTTTATGTCATATTGCGAATATTCGTTTGCTACTCTCAGTGCTTCATCAAATGTACCATCTTGGCTATGACCTTCAATGAAGATGATTTCAATATTTTCACAGAATGCGGGCAGGCGAGTAATAGCAGGCTCAATGTTTCCTTTTTCGTTTCTACAGGGTATGACAACAGTACATGAACTTGGTGGGGTTGTTCTGATATGGGTCGACCTTGCTACTAGATAATTTCTAACGCATAGTTTTCGAATAATAGGTAGCGCTGCGATATAGCGGTTAATAAAGTTACCAATACCGAAAAAACTAAAAGGTACTAACTGACGCCACTCTTTTTTTACAACATCAAAGCCCGCCAGATCTAACAAATTATTGATATCATCAGCCAATAAAAAATTCATTTCAGGTTGGTGCATTTTAAGTTTCAATAATTCAGCTGTCTTTAAAAATGGGCTCCATAGAAAGGAGTAATAAGAAATTATTATTCGTGTTTCACGTGTGCAAAACTTATGCAGGTGGTTTAGGGTGGACTGACAGTCTTCCAGGCTGCCTATAGTGTCTGATAGCAGTATGACATCAAATTTATCTGTAACTGAATTTATAAAATTTTCATCTTCTATGTCGCCAGACAAGAAATCGAGCTCAGGATAAAGTCGCTTTGCTTCCGTGACCATATCATCACTAATGTCTATTCCCAGGCCTTCGGCTGGTTTTAGTGCTGCCAGAGTGTCGCCTACACCACAGCCTATATCTAGTATTTTGCTTTCTGCAGGGATTAAAAAAGATAAATACTTGAGGTCTTGTTCATGGAAATATTTATTTTTTTGTTTCCACTCAAGTCTGCTTTTGGCAAGACTATTATATTGACTGATAATACTGTCTTTTCTACTAAAAAAAGTCATTTGTATTTATGGGCAGTGTTAATATCATTGTTCTATGACAGAATATTATAACCTTTTTCTATATTTAGAAAATTACTTCGACACCAAACATTGAATTCAGAGATAAGCATTGGATACAAGCCAGTTCAAATTATTAATTGTTGATTCCGAAGACTGGACATTCTGGTTTCATCGGCTTTCATTAGCATTGACAGTGAAAGCGACAGGCGCTGAAGTCAAACTCCTGACAAGGTGTAATGATTATGCAGAGCGGATAAAAGAAAAAGGAATTAACATCGCCAATGTTGATTTTGTACGGTCATCTAAACTACCGTTCAACGATCTGGCAAACATCCTTAAGTTGCGACGAACCTTCAAACAATACAAGCCCGATATCATTCATAATGTGGCACTAAAGACCATCCTCATCAGTTCAATTGCTGCATTAGGGATTAAAAATGTATCGGTTGTTAATGCCTTTACCGGCTTAGGCTATGTATTTAGCTCGCAGCAATTCCAGGCAAGGTTCATAAGGTTCTTTATAAAACCAGTATTCAAATATTTTGCGCAAAGACCTAATTATTGGACAATCTTCCAAAACCCCGACGATATGCAATTATTTATCGAGCAGGGATTAGCCGTTTCTGAACGCAGTATCTTAATCCGTGGCTCCGGCGTAGATACCAGCGAATTTATACAATCGCCAGATGACAACGAAACTCCAGTTGTCATGCTCGCCAGTCGGATGTTGTGGGATAAAGGCATCGGTGAGTTTGTTGACGCGGCTAAACGCGCACAGTTGGCAGGTTTGAAAGCAACATTTGTGCTTGTCGGTGACGTGGACCCGGATAATCCAATGTCGATCCCGGAGACGACACTGAAAATGTGGTCCGATGAAGGCTACATTGAATGGCAAGGACACAATTCAGATATGCCCAAAAAATTAGCCATGGCCAGCATAGTTTGTTTGCCGTCTTACCGGGAAGGTCTACCCAAAGTATTACTGGAAGCAGCGGCAGTGGGGCGACCACTTATCACCACAGATGTGCCCGGATGTCGTGAAATCGTTAAAAATAATGAGAATGGGCTACTTGTCGAATTAAAAAATGTGGATTCTTTGTATAATGCGATCCAACAATTGGTGTCAAATAAGGACTTGAGGGAAGAGATGGGTAGAAATAGCCGCAACTTAGTAGAAGCAGAATTATCTACTGACATTATAAACGCGCAAACTATTAGATTTTACAAGTCATTATGTAATGAATGCCCGTAATCTGATTATCAGCACTTCACTAGTAGTAATAATATGATGCTTCCCGCTATTTTGACTATCTGCATATCTATCATGCTGTTTTCAGGCTTGATCATTTATCTCATTCGCCAGTATTCAATCAGAAAGGATCTATTCGATGTCCCCAATAATCGTAGTTCGCATACAACGCCCACGCCTAAGGGTGGCGGGATAGGCATAGTGCTAACGCTGTTGATCACAATATCAGCGCTATTCGCATATGACATGATTGAGAGCAATCTGGCACTGAGTCTATTGCTGGGTTTAAGTATCGTGGCAATTACGGGGTTAATCGACGATTTTAAAAATATATCAGCACTCAAAAGGGCATTGACCTATGTGATAAGCGCATTGCTTTCCATATATCTCATAGGTGGCTTCACTACTGTTTCAATTAATAATTATACTTTGCAATTAAGTCATGCGGGCTACCTATTCAGTGTTTTATTCGTGGTCTGGCTCATAAACCTCTACAACTTCATGGATGGTACCGATGGTTTTGCTGCCATACAGACGATCATGGTGAGCCTGTTCTGTGGGTATCTTTTTATGACAGCTGAGAATATACCCTTTACGATTTTAATCTTGGGCCTGTTCTCATCGACACTGGCTTTTTTATACTGGAATTGGTCGCCAGCAAAAATATTCATGGGGGATGTGGGTAGCTGTTCTATAGGCTTTTTATTCGGTTTGTTGACGATTTATACTGAAGCAAAAAATATCATTTCCATTAGTGTTTGGCTGATCTTACTCGCGCCTTTTATTGGCGATGCAACGTACACACTATTTAAAAGAATACTGAATCGCGAAAAGTGGTACCAGGCGCATAACTCCCATGCCTATCAACGCTTCTATCAGTCCGGGTTCACTCATAGCCAATTAGCTATCGGTTTATTCATGATCAACCTGTTAATCGTCTGGCCCTGCGCAACCATTGCAAATTTTGATAAAAGTCTTGAGTTAGCAATGCTAATATTAGTTTATAGCCTGATTGGTACACTCTGGCTGCTTGGACAGAAAAATTATTTTATTGCAAAGACAAAATCGGTTTGAAAATTTCTAAAAAAACACAAGTCATCTTGCATGACCTACTCATGTCAGTGTTGGCGTGGCAGTTTTCATGGTGGGCGAGGTTTAATTTTAACTTCCCATTTCAGGACTGGGAAAAAAGTGTATTCCTGATCCCTTTAGTTATTGTCATTCAAGTCATCGTTTTTCGAAGGTTCCGTCTCTATAGAGGGATTTGGCGTTTTGCGAGTATCCCGGACCTCTGGAATATATTTCGCGCATCCATCTTTGGTGCTTTATCCATCACTCTAATTTGTTTTATCTTGTTTCGGCTAGAAGGCATCCCGCGATCTATTCTCGTGCTCTATCCCTTCTTCTTGATGTTTTTTCTTGGAGGTCCCAGACTGGGATACCGGGTTTGGAAAGACCATTCATTTAGTATTAATACACTGAATGATAGTAAGAGGGTGCTTATTATCGGGGCAGGTAGGGCTGCTGAGATGCTTGTCCGAGAAATTATGCGCGAAGGCGTTTATGTCCCGATCGGGTTTTTGGATGATAACAATGACCTAAAAAGCTCAGAGATGCATGGCATTCGAGTGTTAGGTGATATCAATAGAGTCAAGGAAATATGCCTTAAGTACGAAGTCGATATCATCATTATTGCGATACCCTCCGCCGACAGTCAACAAATGCGCGCGATCGTCACCAAGTGCGAGACGACAGAGTTGCCGATAAAAACATTACCGGGTATCCAGGACATGGTTTCAGTCACCGAAGCACTGCCTGAATTAAGATCAGTGTCGATAGAAGACCTGCTCGGCAGAGAAAAAATAGAACTGGACTGGAATGAGGTTCAAAAAGAATTAACGAATAAAACAATTCTTGTTACCGGTGGTGGCGGTTCAATCGGTTCTGAATTATGTCTGCAAATCTCTAAACTGGGCCCCGAAAGAATAATTATCTTTGAAAGAAGCGAGTTTAATTTATATAAAATCGAGCTTGCATTAACAAACTCAAAAGTACCAGTAGAGTATGTTTTGGGCGATCTCTGTGACGTAGATAAAATTGAAAATGTTTTTGAACGATACTCTCCCGATATCATATTCCATGCCGCTGCCTACAAACATGTGCCGATTCTTGAACGAGAGGCGAGAGAAGCCATAAGAAACAATATTATTGCCACGAAAAATATTGCTGATGCAGCAAGCAAACATAACTGCAGTCGATTTATATTAATCTCAACGGATAAGGCCGTTAATCCGACTAATGTATTAGGTGCTACAAAACGAATCGGCGAGTTGTACATAGAAAATATCAACAAGCATAGCGCAACCAGTTTTATCACGGTCAGGTTTGGGAACGTACTCGATTCTGATGGTAGCGTGGTGCCGCTGTTTAGAGAACAGATAAGTGCAGGCGGACCAATCACAGTGACCCACCCGGAAGTTACGCGCTACTTTATGACGATACGTGAAGCGAGCCAGCTTATTTTGCAAGCGAGTAAAATGGGTGTCGGCGGAGAGATATTCGTACTGGATATGGGCGAGCCAGTGAAGATAAATTATCTTGCCGAACAAATGATTCGCTTATCCGGGCTCATGCCACATAAAGATATCCCTATCGAATACACTGGCTTACGACCAGGAGAAAAAATGTATGAAGAATTATTCTATCCCGATGAGATAAGAGAAAAAACGACACACAAAAAGATCTTATTGGCTACACACGCAGTAACAAATCTGAAAGATTTAGACGCTAGAATAAAAGAAATAAATGACTCACTAAGCGATTTCGATAACGATAAACAGAAGGCGTTATTAAAAAGCCTGGTGCCGTTCATAGATGAATCTGAAAACAATATAATCTCATTTAAAAAAGAATCACATGACTAAAATTACAAAAGCAGTTTTTCCGGTAGCGGGGATGGGCACCCGATTTTTACCAGCGACCAAGGCCAACCCAAAAGAAATGTTACCGATAGTGGATAAACCACTAATACAATATGCCGCAGAAGAAGCGGTTGCCGCAGGGATAACCGAACTTATCTTTATTACGGGTAGAACAAAGCGCTCCATAACCGATCATTTTGATAAGGCCTATGAACTCGAAACGGAACTTGAAAAGAAAAACAAACTAGAACAACTCGAGATTGTCAGAAATATCGTCCCGAACGATGTGACCTGCATCTACATAAGACAAGCAGAACCACTAGGTTTAGGTCATGCGGTGTTATGCGCTAAGCCAGTGATAGGGAATGAACCATTCGCAGTCATCCTGCCCGATGATTTGATTGAAGATGGCAGTCGAGGCGCGATAAAGCAGATGGTCGGCAAATACCAGCAAGAAGGTAGTAGTGTCATTGCGGTACAAGATGTGCTGAAAGAAGAGACATCGAAATACGGCATAGTCGCCACTGAATCGACGCAGGATAAATCATTATTTAAAATCACCAGCATTGTCGAAAAGCCCAAACCAGAAGCAGCCCCATCAACCCTGGCCGTTGTTGGACGCTATGTCTTAAGCCCTGAGATATTCACTTGCCTGGAAAATACACCTAGAGGGGCGGGCAATGAAATTCAACTAACAGATGCAATAAGCATGTTGCTGAAACAGGAAGAGGTTAATGCCTATGAATTTGAAGGCACACGCTACGACTGCGGTTCAAAGCTAGGTTACATGCAGGCCTCAATTCAATATGCCTTGAAAGACCCCAGTATTAAAGAAGAGTTTCATGCATATTTGAAGGCAATCGACTGACAAAACTAACAGACAATAAATCGGCAATAAAAAAGGGTTTCTTAATGAAACCCTTTTTTTGTGCGTGGCTATCAGAGGCTGACTTGAACGGCTGCACGAGTGAGCAACAGACACCTTAATGATAAATAATGCATATAAATCAAATAGATATAATACGCAATATATCAATTTATAGTTGCGCGTTATTGCCTAAGGCAACATTAGTTTGGCGCTTTAAACATGTCGAAAATATATAAATATATCGACATATTATATTGACATGTCGATACTATCGACATATTCTCCATATATGTCGAAATAATATAGAAATATCGACATGTTGTAGCGATGTGTCGATATCGCCGACATAAATGAATTATGTGCCGAAATAATGTAATTATTTAAATATAGTGATTATGACTTGGAATCCAGCAAAACCTTATAACGACTTGCCGTTATTACCTCCGGCAACAGATATAGAGACAAAAACCATTTTAAAACAATGTGTAAACTCTCGTGCAGCCTTGGCAGAGTTGAAACAAGCGGCTGAACTCATCCCAAATCAAGCCATGCTGATAAATACCTTGCCGCTATTGGAAGCAAAGGATAGTTCAGAGATTGAAGATATCATTACAACCACTGATAAGTTATTCCTGCATGCTCAGGCAAATGCCGGAGCAGATAAAAATCTGGATGGTGCAACGAAAGAAGCATTGCGTTACAGAACAGCATTATTAGAAGGTTATCAATTAATAGCAAAAAGACCGCTGAATACGACTACAGTTGAGCAGATATGCAGTCAGATTAAAGACGTTGATATGTCGGTTCGAAAAGTACCGGGTACGGCATTGGCAAATGATAAAACCGAAGAGATTATCTATACCCCACCCGAAGGTGAGAAACAGATAAGAGATATTCTGGCAAACTGGGAAACCTATTTACATGACGAGTCTGATATAGACCCATTAATACGTATGGCAGTTGCACATTACCAGTTTGAAGCAATACATCCATTCACAGATGGCAATGGACGAACGGGGAGAATCGTAAATAATTTGTTTTTAATACAGGAAGGATTATTGTCATTACCTATCATGTATCTAAGTCGATACATTATTAAGAACAAAAATGATTACTACCGATTGTTATTACAAGTAACAAAAGAAGAGGATTGGGAATCCTGGATCATATATATGCTAAAAGCGGTAGAAGAAACCGCACGCTGGACAACGGATAAAATCGCAACGATCAGAAAGTTAATAGAAAACACAGCTGAATACATAAAAGCAGAACAACCGAAAATTTATACTCGGGAATTAGTCGATATCATCTTTGCGCAACCTTATTGCCGAATTAGTAATTTAGTAGAAGTGGATATAGCAAAGCGACAAACCGCATCAGAATATTTAAAGAAATTAGAAAGCATTGGTGTGTTAAAAGAAGAGCAAATAGGTAGAGAAAAGCTTTTCATTAATCCTAAGCTGATGGCATTGCTAACTAAAGATTCTAATAAGTTTAAAAAATATTAAAAGAATAAAATATGAATAAAATATTTATTAGTTCTGTAATAAGGAATTTTGAAGAGTTTCGGCAAGCTACAAAAAGTGCAGTTGAATTGATGGGTCATAATCCAATAATGAGCGAAAATTTTTCCGCCAGAAGTTATTCTTCAGAAACGGCTTGTATACATGAGGTTGAGCAAAGCGATATTTATTTAGTCGTAATAGGTGAAAAATACGGGTTTGAAACAGAAGAAGGGATATCTGTGACGCATGCTGAGTTTCGCGCAGCGAAAAATTCTAATCGTTCTATCTTAGCTTTCATTCAGCAATGCGAGAAGGAAGAAAAACAAAAAGATTTTAAAAAGGAAGTTGAAAGTTATTCTGATGGCGTATTTAGGGCTTCATTTAATACACCTCAGCAATTGAAAGATGAAATTATAAAAGCATTACGTCAAATTGAGACAATGGAGCAAGCAGTAAGTAATGAAGAATTTGATTCAAAAATTACTGCTGCTTTAAAACAATTATCTGATGGTGATGATGATAACCCGGAGTTTGTGATTGGTTTTTTACCTCAGCCTGAACGGATCGTTGATATTGTGAGTCTTGAAAATGAGTTGGATAAAATATTTGAAAAAATGTGTAAAGCTGGTTTGGCAAGTTTTAGAGATGGGTATGACAGTATTGAAGAATCAGAGTTTACAGGATTGAAAACAGGGGAATCAAAAATAGGGTTTTTTGCAGATGGATTAATTCTATTCATAACGGAGCCGACTGAAGAGAATAGTAGTTTATTCGCTAATTATTTTGTACCTCCCAGCAAATTGCAAAAACTTGCTGAAGGTATAATCCAGGTTGTTGATGTTACTTCCGCGCATGTTTATATAGGATTACACGGGATGGGAAGTGCATACGTTGCTGATCCACATAGAGGTAGCGGTATAAGTATGAGGATGTGGGGAAAAGACTGTGAAGAATTTACGCGGCTATTTTTACCTGTTACGCCAGCTTCTTTTAATGACTGGGCTCAACATTGTATAAACAGATTTTCGAGGACATTTAAATACAAATAATTACAAGGAGGAGTGGTTATGATAAGAATAAAAGTTGGAACATTCGATTATGACCTAAAAGATTTAAACGAAGGAGAATTGATAAAACAAGTTATAGAACGTCGAAAAGATAATGTGCCTGTTTGCGTCCAAGTAACGATAAAAACAGGTAACCTGAATATGATTCTAGCAACACCAGATTGTGCAAGTGGAGGAGGGAATCGACCTCCTACGGATGAAGAAAAATCTATCTATGATCTGTGGGATAAGTTTAGTTTAGGTTCAAAGGATTATTCTCCCGGTAATTTAATTGCATTTTTAAAACAAATTCAGTCAATGTGTTAATAAGAAATTAATAAATAATTATAAAAATGACTAAAAAAGATATAAAAAAACTGGAAAAAGATCTTTGGGCGGCGGCGGATAATCTGCGTGCTAATTCTGATTTAAAACCTACTGAATATTCAATTCCTGTACTGGGGCTTATTTTCTTGAAGTTTGCTGATAATAAGTATCGACAGTATCAAGAAGAGATCGAAGCTGAATATACAAAATTAAAAAAGACTCGTCGTAAAAAGAAACTATCTGATATCGCTATTGAAAAATGTGGTTTCTATTTAGAAGAACATTCTCGTTATGACTATTTGCTGGATTTGCCTGAGGAAGAGGATATTGCCAAGGCGATTAAGCGAGCAATGGAATCGATTGAGGAATACAAACCTGAATTAGTCGATGTCTTACCGAAAGATGAATATTTCAAACTTATACGTACTGATAAGACTATACCAAAACAATTATTAAGAAACTTTGCCGATATTCCAGAAGATGCCGGTGGTGATATGTTTGGTAAGATCTATGAATACTTCCTCGGCAAGTTTGCTATGTCCGAAGGACAAAAGGGAGGAGAGTTTTTTACGCCGACTTCAGTCGTAAAGTTAATGGTAGAGATTATCGAACCGCATCGCGGTACGGTATTTGATCCTGCCTGTGGTTCCGGTGGTATGTTTGTTCAATCCGCACACTTTATTGAAGAACATCGTAAAGAGCTGGGTAAAGACACAGATATTTTTGTTTATGGTCAGGAAAAAACATTAGAAACAGTAAACCTCGCTAAGATGAACCTGGCTGTAAATGGATTACGCGGAGAGGTTAAACAAGCGAATACGTATTATGAAGATCCGTTTGATAGTTATGGTCAGTTTGATTATGTCCTCGCCAATCCACCGTTTAATGTTGATGATGTCAGTTTAAAAGCTGTCGAAAAAGATAAACGCTTTAATGAATACGGTGTTCCAAGAAAAAAGACCAAAGTAAAGAAAAGCGAACAAGGCAAAGAAACAGTTCCAAACGCAAACTATCTATGGATCAATTTGTTTGCGACGTCGTTAAAAGATCAAGGTGGCATAAAGATGTCAGATAGCGGTCGAGCCGCATTAGTCATGGCGAACTCTGCCTCTGATGCTCGCCACTCTGAAGCCGATATAAGGCAAAACTTAATAGAGAATAATTTGATCTATTGCATGCTGACTTTGCCATCGAATATGTTTTATACAGTAACGCTACCGGCAACATTATGGTTTTTCGATAAAGCAAAACAGGACGATAAAATATTGTTCATTGATACACGAAATATCTTCACACAGATTGATCGAGCCCACCGTGAGTTTTCTGAAGAGCAAGTTCTGAATATCGGCATGATTAGTCATTTGCATAAAGGTGAACAGCATAAGTTTGTTAAGTTAATTGATGATTATTTTGCCAAAGGCATGCAAAAACTGAATGAAACTCGGACTAATGTTCAGCCAGTTTCAGAAAAGATACTGGAAGTACTGGACGATTCCGCAGGTAAAGCAGCAGTTGCAGATATGCTCAAACAATGGGCTGAATTAAATAAACTGCAAACCAAATATAAAACTTATATTGATAAATTTAAAAAAGAAAAGTCCATTACGAAAAAGAACACGGCGCAACATAAGTTACGCCAGACTTTCGATCCGTTTTTTCAGGTATTGCATGAAGATTTGAAGCAGTTGGATAAAACAGTACGTAAACATGAAAAGAAAAAATCAGATCAAGCAAAGAGTAAAAATAAACGTGTAACTGTAGATAGAAAAACTAAAGAACTTAAATCAGCATTAGAAGAACTGCATAAGGAAATAAAGAAATCTGAACTCTTTTACAAACATATTTTCTGGTTACAAGAACGGTTTCCAAAAGCAAATTACGAAGACGTGACTGGATTATGTAAATTAGCGACCCAAGAAGAAATCAAAGATCAGGGGTTTTCTCTTAACCCTGGTCGTTATGTCGGTGTTGTGATTGAAGATGATGGGAAGACTGAAGAAGAGTTTATCAATGAAACTTTGTTATTAAACGAAGAACTTCAGTTGCTTGTTGAGAAAGCACGTGATTTAGAAGATGTTATTAATAAAAATGTCATTGCTTTAACAGGTTAACAATGAAAGAAATATTAAAGAAAATCGGAATTAAAGATGATGGTTTTGAATTATTAACAGTTAATAATTTAATTGAAAAAAAGATTATAGATAAACCTTTAGATGGTAATCATGGGGAAATACATCCAAAAAGTGAAGATTACGTTGTTGAAGGTGTGCCTTTTATTATGGCTTCAGATATACGTAATGGAACTATTGATTATACAAACTGTAATTTTATAACTAGAAATCAAGCTGATAGTTTAAGAAAAGGTTTTGCTAAGAATGGAGACGTGTTAGTCACGCATAAGGCTACAATAGGTCGTACAGCCATCGTTAATTATGCGCAACAACCATACATTATGCTGACTCCTCAGGTTACGTACTATCGTATTTTAAATACTAAAAGACTAAATAATATATATCTTAAATACTATTTCGATAGTGAGTTATTTCAGAAGACTTTACATCTATGGGCTGGGTCTGGTTCTACTCGTGCATATCTTGGTATTACAGAACAGGGAAAATTACCTGTAATTATTCCACCTATTAAAAAACAGGAGAAGATAGCAGCGATTCTTTCTGCCTTTGATGAGCGCATTGAAAATAACAAACAACGAATTACTCTATTGGGAAAAATTTCAGAAGAAATTTACAAGGAGTGGTTTGTAAGGTTGAGGTTTCCAAATTATAAAGACGTAAAGATTGATAAAGGCGTGCCTGAGGGATGGAGCAAAATACCAATTGAAGTGTTATGTAATGAAATCCGTAGTGGAATTAAAAAAGCAGATTTAGATGTATCAGAAAGATATATTGGATTAGAACATCTACCAAGAAAATCTATAACTATAGATAATTATTCCACAGCTGATTCAATTAACAGTGATAAATTATTATTTAAAGAAAGAGATATACTTTTTTGTAAAATTCGGCCTTATTTACATAAAGTTTCGCTTACTCATTTTTCTGGTTCTTGTTCTACGGATGCAATTGTAATTAGGCCAACTGATCGTAAATACGAGGGATTTTTGCTTTTTACATTATTTAGTGAATATTTTATTGAACTTGCAACTATTGCTTCAAAAGGAACAAAAATGCCACGAGCAGATTGGGATTTTTTGAAGAAGCAAGAATTAAATATTCCTTCTGATGATTTACTAAACGACTTTCAGAAAAAATTTGAAGTGATTTTTGCACAAATTATTTACCTAAATAAATCTAACGAACTTATGAACTTAACTAAAGAAAAACTATTAGACAGACTAATTTCAGGAAAGCTCTCAGTCGAGGATATAGACATCCAATTCCCGCCCAGCATGCTGGAAGAGGAAGAAGTCGCATAAGTATGTATAAATATAATTATACAAGGTGTTGACAAGCGTATAAATATAGTTATACATTATAGCCTTTAATGTATAAATATACTTATACCAATGAATACGAAATACAAACAAATTACACGAGAGCAGTACAGCAAACTAATCAATCAGGCTGCGGGTCTTAGCGATATTTCCCAGCCTAAAGAGGGTTGGATTAAGACTGTGCGCTCGGCTTTAGCCATGTCTGGTGCGGCTTTAAGTAAGAGATTGGGCGGGCATCGAAGCACGGTATCTTATCTGGAACGCTCTGAACTGGATGGCGGTATTACCTTGAAGAAGATGCAAGAAACGGCTGAAGCAATGCATTGTCATTTTGTTTATGCGATTGTGCCGAATGATTCGATTGAAAAAATTATTGACCGGCAAGCGGAAACAATTGCCCGTAGCATTGTTGAAGAATCGTCAGTTCATATGATGTTAGAGGCACAACAACTAAGCAAAGCCGAAAATGAAAAAGAGATTCAGCGTTTAAAGAAGCAGATTATTGATGAACTACCCCGGGATTTCTGGGAGGATTAAAAGGAAATAAGATCATGGAAGAACCTGATGGCGCGACACCTTTAGATCCAGATGAAAGAGCAGGATTAAAATTTCCACATATTCAAACTCGTGGAGAATTGGATCAAGTAGAACAGGTAAATATTCAGGATGGATTACGTTGGTTAAAAAAACAGAAAAATCCTGATGTATTGACTGAAGCATTTATTCGTCGCTTGCATAAAGAGATGCTAGGCGAAGTTTGGGAATGGGCCGGTACATTTAGGAATACGGAAAAGAATATTGGTGTTGCACCGGAACAAATTGCAGTGCAGTTACGCAATCTGTTAGATGATGTTCAATTTTGGATTGATAATGAAACATATCTAGCTAAGGAGATTGGCTTACGTTTTCATCATCGCTTGGTTCAAATTCATTTGTTTGCAAACGGGAATGGACGACATGCACGAATTATGACGGATGTTGTATTAACAAAAGTAATGAATGAAAAAACCATTCATTGGGGTGATGTCAATTTGCAAGATGCAGGTAAACACCGAGATGAATATATTGCTGCATTGAGACAAGCCGATGCAGGAAATTATCAACCGTTATTAGAAAAGTTTTCTATGAAAGAGTAATTAAAGCTTATGCCAAATTTCATATCAGAAGACGATATTGAACAAGCGATATTACAACGCTTGCAGCATTTGCATGGCTTCGATGTACTGGACTGCTTTACAAAAGATAAAGAAGATTTAAAAGATGGTTCAAATCGAAAAGATAAGCGTGATGTTATCTTTTCTGATCGATTAAAAACTGCAGCAATAAAACTCAATCCCAATATTCCTGAATCAACTATTGATGATGCAATCGAAAAGATAACGGCTAAGCGACATACGATGTCTACTATTGTTGCAAATAAAGAACTTGATGAATTGATTCGCGATGGTGTACCAGTTGAGTATGAAAATGAAAATGGAGCAACAGAACATGAACAGGTTAAATTAATTGATTTTAAAAATCCTGAACAGAATGAGTATTTAGCCGTTTCTCAATTATGGATAAAAGGGGAACGGCGATTTAGACGACCTGATATCTTGCTTTATATTAATGGAATTCCATTAGTCTTTATTGAGCTTAAAAATTCCAACGTAAAATTAAAATCTGCTTACGATGATAATTTGTCAAATTATCAAGCAGACATTCCTCAGTTATTTCATACCAATGCTTTTTGTATCCTTTCCAACGCTATTGAAACCAAGGTCGGTAGTTTTAATGCTGAATGGGAATTCTTCTTTAATTGGTTGAGAGTCGAGAATGAAAAAGAGAAAGTTGATCGTGACAAAATCGAGCAAGAAGGAACCAGTGCCGAGTTTGTTATCAATGGTCTATGTGAACCAAAGAAACTATTAGATTATATTGAAAACTTTATTATCTATCACAAAGGCACACAAAAGATCATTGCGCAAAACCATCAATTTCTTGGTGTAAATAATGCTTTTGAAATATTTGGTCAACGTAAAAAGAAAAAAGGTAAGTTAGGCGTTTTCTGGCATACCCAGGGTTCGGGTAAAAGTTTTTCCATGATTTTTTACGTCAGAAAAATATTACGTAAAATTGGTGGACATTTTACCTTTCTAGTCGTGACTGATCGTGACGATCTGGACGGTCAAATTTATCGAAATTTTTTGAATACTGAAACCGTAACAAAAGCGGAAGCAGCACAACCTAAAAATAGCGAACAGTTACGAGATTATCTTGGTAAGAATAAAAGATTGATTTTTAGTTTAATCCATAAATTTCGTTGGCCAAGAGGTCAAAAATATCCTGAGTTATCTGATCGCGATGATATCGTTGTCATTGTTGATGAAGCGCATCGTACTCAATATAAATCTCTTGCCGAAAATATGCGTGCAGGTTTGAAGAATGCACAGTTTCTTGCGTTCACCGGAACGCCGCTACTAGGTAGGAAACGGAAAACTAATGAATGGTTCGGTGATTATGTTAGTGAATATAATTTCCAACAATCTATGGATGATGGTGCAACTGTACCTTTGTTTTATCAAAAGCGTGTGCCGGAGGTGTCAAATCAAAACGAGGATTTAAGTGATGAATTTTATGAAATCCTTGAGAGCGAAAACCTTGATGAAGCACAACAAGAGAAGCTGGAAAATAAATATGCTACTGAAATGGAGGTCATTAAACGCGATGATCGTTTAGATACGATTGCCAGGGACATTGTTTATCATTTCCCACGCCGGGGTTATTTGGGTAAAGGGATGGTGATAACAGTAGATAAATTCACTGCTGTAAAAATGTACGACAAGGTTCAGTTACATTGGAAGGAGGAATTAAAAAAACTTCGTAAACAAATCAAGAAAACGGTTAATGAATTTGAAAAGGCGCGGTTAAAAAAGATTATTGATTATATGCACTCGGTCGAGATGGCGGTCATTGTTAGTGAAGAGGGAAAGGAAGAGAAAAAATTTAAAGCAGAAGGATTAGATATCAGGCCGCATAGAAAACGTATGGAAAAGCTTGATGAGCATGGACATGATGTTGAATATAACTTCAAAGATCCCGAGCATGAATTACAGTTAGTTTTTGTTTGCGCAATGTGGCTTACTGGTTTTGATGCACCAACCGTTTCAACGCTTTATCTCGATAAACCGCAAAAAGATCATACTTTGATGCAAACTATTGCACGCGCAAATCGGGTTACTTCTTATTTAATTAACGGAAGAATAAAGCGCAATGGTGAGATCATTGATTATTACAATGTCTTCCGAAATATGAAGAAAGCTTTAAAAGATTATGGACTTAGTGATGAAGGGACGGATAAAGCACCCGTTCAAGAAAAAGAGGTGTTATTTGAATTACTAGATAAGGCGATTGAAGAAGGAACCAAATATTGTAATGAATGCGGAATAGACTTAAGCGTTGTAATGGAAACGGAAGATATTTTCAGTAAAGTTGTAAAATTTAATGAATATGCCGACATTTTGTTAGGGAAAGATGAATGGCGAAAATCATTTAACGTTTATGAGAATACGATCACTTCATTATATGAGGCATGTAAGCCGGAAATTCTTGGGAATACCGTTGTTCGTGAAGTCGCGGTATTTCAATATTTGCGAGGTGTAATAGATAGCATTATTCAACAAGCGGATATAGATAAAGTAAGTGCTAAAGTTAGTGAGTTATTAGATGAGAGCATTGTTGTTGAAGATGATAAAAAGAATTTACGCGATGCTACAAAATCACCCGAATATCAGATAATTAAAAAGGGAAAGAATTGGGATTTAAGTAAGATTGATTTTGATAAGTTAAAGGACGATTTCAAAAAGGCTACATTCAAAAATATTGAAATATCTGACTTAAAAGTTTTTGTCGAGAAAAAAATCGAGCAGATGTTGAATGCGAATAAAACAAGACGAGATTTTGCAGAAAGACTTCAGGATATAATTAATAAATATAATTCTGGTGGCACATCAAATGAAGATTACTTTAATGAATTGGTTAAATTTGCTGAAAGCTTGCGAGCAGAAGAGGAGCGGAATGTTCGAGAAAATTTATCAGAGGATGAGTTAGAAATTTATGATCTATTGAAAAAAGAAAAAATGACAAAAAAAGAAGAACAAAAAGTAAAGCTAGCTGCAAAGGCACTATTACATCGATTGCTGGATGAACAGCCTAAGGTGTTGGTACAAGATTGGTATAAAGATGAACAAACCCGTCAAACTGTTCAGTCAGAAGTTGCTAAGGTACTCGATGATAATTTGCCAGGAAGTTACAGCAGAAAAATATTTAAAGAAAAATGTGACAATCTGTATGAGATGATCTTTGACTATGCAAGTCAAGGAAAGAAGTGGGTTGCTTAAATAAAGGAATAAGTTATGGCGATATTCAAAATTGGTCTAGATAAGCTAGAAAGAGTCTCAGAAACAAATTTTGCTGTAGAAGGCATTATGGAAAGAAATGATCTACAACGTTTATTAAAAAGTCAGATAGAAATTATCTCTCCAAATACATTAGTGATTGCTGAAGAGTTTGGTGAATTTGAAGGCGCTAGAAGAAGAATTGATCTGCTTGGCATCGATAAAGATGCAAACTTGGTAGTCATTGAATTAAAGCGTACAGAGGATGGTGGCCATATGGAATTACAGGCTATTCGCTATGCCGCCATGGTTTCGACGATGACATTCAAGCGAGCCGCGGAAATATATAAAAAATATTTAGAAAAGAACGAAGAAGAAATGAATGCAGAGGAATCATTATTAAATTTTCTGGATTGGGAAGAGGCAAATGATGATGAGTTTTGCCAGGATGTGAAAATAGTTTTAGCTTCAGCAGAATTTTCAAAAGAATTAACCGCTTCGGTTCTATGGTTAAATGATAGAGATTTGGATATTAACTGTTTCCGGATGAAGCCTTATAAATTAAATGATGATGTTTTATTAGACGTTCAAAAAATAATTCCTTTACCTGAGACTGCCGACTTTCAGGTACAATTACGCGAGAAAAAACAAAAGGAAAGAGAATCCAGAAGCAATGCTAGAGACTTTACCAAATTTGATCTGGAAGTTAATGGTGAGAAATTCCAGGCATTAAGTAAACGTTGGATGATGTTTTATGTAATTTCTGGTGTGCTAAATAATGGTGGGAAACCTCAAGATATTTTAGATGCAATTTCATGGAGAAAGAACAGGTTGTTTGAAGTGTTAGAAGGTGCGCTTACGGAAGAACAAACCTATGAAAAAATTATGGAAGAAGATGTTGGCGGTGCTGTTCCTCGTTCAAAACGTTTTTTTCTAAATGAAGGTGAGACTTTCCATTTTGATAATAAAACATATGTGCTAACTAATCAGTGGGGTAATCGAACAACAGAAGCGGTAGATAATCTCTCAAAATCATTTCCAAAATTGAATATTAAATATGAAGCATTAGAAAATAATAAATAATGTTTTAATACAAAAATGGAAGTTAAGTCTTATTCATTAGGAAATATAGCAAGAATTTTTCTTGGGAATAGGCAAGAGTTTATTCATCTTAGTTTTAATGATCACGCCATTCTATTATCAAGCGATCATTCCCAAGTTAACTATCCTTATCAAAACATAGTCGGAAATATTGAGCTAAAAGATGGCCAGATCTGGTCTGAATTATCATGGAAGTTAAGTAATGATACCTTAATTAAATTTGACTGGATTAATAAGAAATCTGCAAAACAATTACAGGCCGATATTAATCTTGAAATTCACAAATACTATAAAAAATTCTTTAAAGAAGCCTCACAACAAATAGTCGATGTATTCCGTCAACTTGAAGGTCTGTATAAGCAAGATCATTATTTAAGATACTCCAACACGCAAGACTGGTTAGAAAGTAATAGAAATATAAAGAGTCTTTTGGCCAGAGAAGAGCGGTCTAAGTATCTGGATAAACAAACTAATCGTTATGCGGATGAACTCGCTGAATTTTATTCAGAGACGGAAGAATGTAGAAGAGAACGAAATGAACTTTACGTTAAGAACAAAAAAGAAGCATATAAAGATTATTTTGATCAATTGGAATCCAATCCTTTAACAGAAGCACAACGGAATGCCTGCATAGAGAATGAAGATGCCAATCTGGTTTTAGCGGGTGCTGGTACAGGTAAGACCAGTACTATTGTGGGTAAGGCTGGATATCTTATTGAAACCGATTCCGCGCAACCGAATGAGATACTTATGTTGGCATTTGCCAGAAAGGCGGCAGAGGAAATGGAAGAAAGGATTGAAAAGCGAATAGGCTGTGAAGGATTAACGGTTAAAACATTTCATGGTTTAGGTAAAGAAATTATTGCAAAGGTCGAGGGTAAACAGCCTGCCTTATGCAAAATGGCAGAAGATGATAAGGCAAGAGTAAAGTTTATTGATGGTGTTTTGTCTGAATTGTTGCTGACAAATAGTTATCGAGAAAAATTATTGAATTATTTTGCCAATTATTTATATCCGGTCAAAAATGTTTTCGATTTTAAAAAGAAAAAAGATTATATCGAATACTGCCAACAAGTAGAGCTAAGAACATTGAATGGCGATCTGGTTAAAAGTCATGAAGAACTTATGATTGCCAATTTTCTATATCAACAAAGTATAAATTATGAATATGAGGCCGACTATATCATTGATACTTCTGGGCCTGATTTTCGGAAATATAAACCGGATTTTTATTTGCCGGATTATGAAATTTATATAGAGCATTTTGCACTGAATGAAAACGGTAAAACACCTAAGTTTATTAATGAAAAAAAATATCTTGAAGGTGTGGAATGGAAACGAACACTTCATGATGAGAACGGCACGCATCTTATAGAGACATTCAGCTACGAACACAAACAAGGACAATTGCTGGAAAAACTGAAAGAAAAACTATTATCTGTTGACGTAGTTTTTGAACCCATGCCAGACAATAAAGTGCTCGAACTCATCAAAGAACTCGGAGAAGTTACCTCATTTAGCCGGTTAATTGCAGAGTTTTTGAAATTATTCAAATCCGCATTACTTAGTATTCAGGAGTTATATGAAAAGGCAGCCTCCCATGTTGATAAAGCAAGAATGTTGGTAGTAGTGGAATTATTTGAGCCTATTTATCAGAAGTATCAATCCTATCTGGAGTCATTAAACGAAATAGATTTTGAGGATATGATTGCGAAAGCGGTTAAATATGTTGAAGAGGGGCTGTTTGACTCGCCTTACCGATATGTATTAGTGGATGAATTTCAGGATATCTCAGCACCGCGCGCCAGGTTGGTAAAAGCATTACAAAACCAGAATAAAAATAATTCGATATTTTGTGTTGGTGATGATTGGCAATCGATCTATCGGTTCACGGGCAGCGATGTCAGCCTGACTCGCGATTTTGTTGATCATTTTGGTGTGGCAGCGACCAATATTCTGGATATGACGTTTCGATTTAATCAGAGCATTGGCGATGTTGCGGCACAGTTTATTCAGAAAAATCCCGCACAAATTAAAAAGAATATTAAAAGCCTGCGAACCGTTGATGATAACGCGGTGACGATTATCCCGAGCATGTCCGATGCAGCTGGTTTAGATATGGCATTACAAGCGTTAAACAGTGAAGTTAAATCGGGTAGTAGCGTATTAGTGTTAGGTCGATTTAATTATATAAAACCTGACAATTATTCTAAATTAAAACGAATGTATTCAAATCTGAATATTGACTATATGACGGTGCATAGTGCAAAGGGTAAAGAAGCCGATTATGTCATTGTGTTGGGTTTGGTTACCGGGAAAAATGGTTTCCCTTCGTCTAAGGTCAGTAATTCTTTATTATCTTTATTATTGCCTCCGGAAGAAGATTACAACTATGCCGAAGAACGTAGATTGTTTTATGTTGCACTAACCAGAGCAAGACATCATGTTTATCTTGTGACGCATCCAGAAAAGGCATCAGATTTTGTGCGGGAATTACGCAAAGATAATTATGCCGTATTAGATTTACCTGCTGGATTGGTTTCAAATGCTGGATGGAGTAAAGAGGTTGAGTGTCACGAATGTCAATCTGGCTATTTGGTTGAACGAAAGAATAATTCAAACGGAAAACTATTTTATAGCTGTAATAATTATCCCTACTGTGAATATACGCAAAATGGATGTCCCAGATGTAACAGTATTCAGCTTTTAAAATCCAATCATCTAATTTGTTCATCAGAGAAATGCGACTTTATTGAGCCATTATGTCCAGAGTGCGGAAGCGTGCTGAAACAGAGAGCGGGCAGGAACGGAAAATTTTGGGGGTGTAGCAGTTATCGCAAAGATTATAAATTTTCATGTGGTTATACTTCGAACTATATTGATTTTGAAAAGTTTAACTAAACTCAATCAGACCTTAGAGGACAACCCACAGTTTTCTATGATGGATAACCCTACATAGCTCATACGGAATGCGCCTGTTTAAAAGTCCTCAACGGATTTTTTGTTGTATTGAACAACATGATGGCATCGCATCGATCTTAAGCAAGCACTCGACTTTCAATTCACCAGATAGAGGTGACATTGGTCGACTCGGGTAAAACCGGGTTATAAGGTAGAGGTTAATGGGGAATGTACTAGACTTTAAGTATATAGTTATTTTTTGTACTTGAGGAAGGGGATACAAATGAAAGAACCCGAACTGCCGGTTGATGAATCATCTCGAATTGCTGCACTTAACAGTCTGGGTATTGTGTATTCGCCGGTCGAGGAGCGCTTCGATCGGATAACCCGGATTGCAAAAAGGATGTTTGATGTTCCCATTGCCCTTATATCGCTGGTGGCTACCGATCAGCAATGGTTTAAATCTTGTCAGGGATTGACGGTGGCAGAGACGCCACGCGAAATTTCATTCTGTGGTCATGCCATCTTAATGGATGAGCCGCTGGTTATTTCAGATACTTTGAAGCATCCTGATTTTGCCGATAATCCTCTGGTTGTTAATGAGCCGTTTATTCGTTTTTATGCAGGTCAGACGATTAGCTTTTTGGGTAAAAAGATTGGAACGTTATGCGTTATCGATAGTAAGCCACGCGAATTCCGACCGTCGGATTTAGATTCATTAGCCAGTCTGGCGGCATGGATTGAAAATGAATTAACAATTGCGGCAATGAGTGAAGTGCAGCAGGAATTAATCTCGACAAGAGATGAGGTGCAACGCAAGGCATTGATTGACCCGCTCACGGGTGGCTGGAATCGAAAGGGTATTGAGGAAGTACTGGCACTGGCGTTTCCCAGGGCCAAGCATCGAAATTCCATTATTACTATCATGAAGATAGAACTGGATGAGATCAGGTATTTGAACGACAGCCATTTACACAAAGGCGATGACGTTACCTTGAAAGAAGTAGCCCAACGGATTCGCACTACAGTGCGATCAGGTGATGTTGTTGCAAGGGTTGATGAGCATGAATTACTGGTTTTTCTTGAGAACTGCAACAAAGAAACTGCCAGGGCGATCGCCCAGAATAGTTTGCGCAACGTTGCCATTGAACCGATTCAGGTTCCAGATGGCGAAGTTATGGCAACGATAAGCATCGGCATGGCGTGTAATGAAGGTACCGATGAATGGGACAAAGACAAAATGATCGAGCTTGCCGATAGCGCACTGTATGACGCGAAAGTAGATGGCGGTAACCGTAGTTTGTTGGGTGTAAATTAATAGCCGTATCGTTTCTAAAAAAGAATCTGTACCCTGTCAGAAAAAATCAGACAGAAGTTGTCCAAATATTAAGAGAGACTTCTAATAATTTAAATTGATAAACAGATATCACAATAGGGGTATTAATATTGAGTAAAAAAAGCCCACATTCACATGCAGGATGTCGATTACTGTTAATGCTAGAGTATATAAAGAAGTAGTTTTCATAGACGAAAAAAAACCTTAAAGAACATTCTCTAAGGTTTTTTGTTTGGCTCCCCGGGACAGGCTCGAACTGCCGACCTAGTGATTAACAGTCACCCGCTCTACCGACTGAGCTACCGGGGAATAATCTTCGTCAATATTAAATTTGTTTCGGATGCTTTCGTTTAACTCACAGTTTGTTTTCGTAAACTGTACCGACTGCATCCCTCCGGGGCATAAAAGCATACCGGGGTATATTCGAGAACGCGTAGTCTACTGATGCTCTCAGACAGGGTCAACACTCTATTCTAGTTAATTGCTTTCTAACGCGGCCTTGATTCTTTCCATGCTCTTTTCAAGGTTTTCCATGCTGGTAGCAAATGATATTCGCATACAGCCGGGTGCGCCAAATGCCGATCCGGGCACCATGGCAACTTCCGCTTTTTCCAGAAAGAATTCTGCTAACTCTATGTCATTATTAATACCATCAAGCTTTTCTATCAAACCATTCATGTCGGGGAAGCTGTAGAAGGTGCCTTCTGAAGCAAGACAATTGATACCGTCGATGGCTTGTAATGACTTTAAGACAAAGTCGTGTCGCTCTTTGAATATCCCGGTGCTTTCTTTGATGTAGGTCTGATCGCCATCTAATGCGGCTACTGCGGCAGCCTGTGCCATAGAACTTGCATTTGAAGTGCTTTGGGATTGAATTTTTTTCATGCCCTTGATGATAGATTCCGGGCCACCGACATAACCAATACGCCAGCCTGTCATTGAATAGGCCTTGGAGACACCATTGACGACGATAGTTTGATCGTAGAGCTCAGGACAGGCATTGACGATGTTAACGAATTTATCTTGCCCCCACAGGATGTGTTCATAGATATCGTCCGTTACGATGAGGATGTCGCGGTGCTCTACCAAGACCTCGCCGAGTGCGGCTAGTTCTTCTTCACTATAGCTGACGCCTGACGGATTAGATGGGCTATTGAAGACCACCATTCTAGTTCTATCAGAAATTGCGCCGCGTAGTTTGTCCGGGGTGATCTTGAAATTATCAGCAATCGTAGTTTTTAAGATAACAGGCTCTGCACCGGCCAGTTTTGCCATGTCGGGATAAGAAACCCAATAGGGGGCAGGGATGACGATTTCATCGCCTGGATTTAAGGTCGCTTGAAACAGGTTATAAAGACTGTGCTTTGCGCCACAAGACACGAGGATTTGATTGTTGTTGTAAACAAGGTCATTCTCGCGTTTGAATTTATTGATAATCGCGAGTTTTAAATCAGCCGTGCCATCGACCGCGGTATACTTGGTTTGTCCCTTTTTCAGGGCTTGTATCGCTGCTTCTTTAATGTGTTCCGGGGTGTCAAAATCAGGTTCGCCGGCGCCAAGGCCAATAATATCTTTGCCTTCTGCTCGAAGTTCAGCTGCGCGTGCAGTGACTGCAAGTGTTGGTGATGGTTTAATGCTTTGCGCGCGATGTGATAGTGGTATGTCCAATTTTAAAGCCTCTATTTGGTGTTTCGATTTCTGATTTAATATATTGTCTGAGCATACAGATTTTAATATTAATTATACAAAGTAAAATTATAAAAATATTCGATATTTTGGCATGCCGCTCTCGTACTTCTTTGTTCTTCGCGGTATAAGGTCACCCTGACCAAAAGGCCGTGTAATATACTAGAAACGACTCGCTTAACAAACATAATATGAAAGAATTTTCACTAGTGTCCGACTTTGTGCCCGCGGGTGATCAACCCACCGCGATCGCTGGCTTAAATGAAGGCTTGGTCGATGGACTGGCCTATCAAACCTTACTTGGTGTTACCGGTTCCGGTAAGACGTTTTCCATCGCCAATGTCATCCAAGAACAGCAAAGACCGACTATGCTTCTGGCGCCAAACAAGACCCTGGCCGCGCAGTTATATGGCGAGATGCGTGAGTTTTTCCCGAATAATGCCGTTGAATATTTCGTCTCTTATTATGACTATTATCAGCCAGAAGCGTATGTCCCAGCATCAGATACCTTTATAGAAAAAGATGCCTCAATAAATGAGCATATTGAACAGATGCGGCTGTCGGCGACAAAAGCGATTTTGGAACGACGAGATACGATCATTGTTGCCAGTGTTTCAGCGATATATGGATTGGGCGATCCATCTAGTTATCTGAAGATGGTGTTGCATCTGGACAAGGGGGACATAGTCGATCAACGAACCCTGTTACGCAGACTGACGGAACTACAATACAAGCGTAATGAAGTCGAGCTCCATCGCGGGACGTTTCGTACGCGTGGTGATGTTCTGGATATCTTCCCTGCGGAATCAGAACGCGAAGCGATACGCGTGGAATTATTTGACGATGAGATTGAATCGATCAGTCAATTCGACCCGTTAACAGGTGCGGTAAACCGCAAATTACCGCGTGTCACTATTCATCCAAAAACGCACTACGTGACACAGCGACAGGTGTTGTTGGATGCGGTTGAGTCGATCAAAGTCGAATTAAAAGAACGCCTGGAACAACTCGAATCACTCAATAAATTGGTTGAGTATCAACGTTTGGAGCAACGAACGCGCTTTGATATCGAGATGATCAATGAGATTGGTTATTGCTCCGGGATAGAGAATTACTCGCGCTATTTATCCGGGCGCGATGCGGGCCAGCCACCGCCAACCTTGCTTGATTACCTGCCTAAAGATGCCTTGCTGATAATCGACGAGAGTCATGTCACGGTGCCACAGTTAGGGGCCATGTATAAAGGCGACCGTGCGCGCAAGGAAAACCTGGTCGAGTATGGTTTTCGTCTGCCTTCTGCATTAGATAATCGCCCATTAAGATTTGATGAGTTTGAAAGACTCGCGCCACAAACAATATTTGTCTCTGCGACACCAAGGGCTTATGAAGAAGAACATTCAGGCAAGATTGTTGAGCAGGTGGTGAGGCCAACAGGGTTAATAGACCCTGAGATCGATGTACGACCGGTTACGACACAAGTTGATGACCTGCTGTCAGAGATCAATCTTCGCGTAGCGGTTGATGAACGCGTATTGGTGACAACATTAACAAAACGCATGGCAGAAGATTTAACCGATTACCTGTCAGAACACGGTATTCAAGTGCGTTATCTGCATTCAGATGTCGATACGGTTGAACGTGTGGAGATTATTCGTGATCTTAGAAAAGGGGTGTTTGATGTCTTGGTGGGTATTAACCTCTTGCGTGAAGGTTTGGATCTGCCAGAAGTCTCTTTGGTGGCGATCCTGGATGCAGATAAAGAAGGGTTCCTACGTTCAGGAATGACATTGATTCAGACTATTGGACGTGCTGCAAGAAACCTGAACGGCAAGGCCATATTGTATGGCGATAAAATAACGGATTCCATGCAATATGCGATAGATGAAACAGAACGTCGACGCGCTAAGCAGATCGAGTTTAACGAAACACATGGTATTACACCCAAGGGAATTAAAAAGGCGATAACAGATATTCTTGATGGCGCTTATACCGACAAAAACACGATTTCACGAAGCTATCAGAAAGTAGCAGAAGATGTCGCTGAATATAAAACCATGTCTCCTGATCTATTGATGAAAAAAATCAAAAAAATGGAAGAGACAATGTATCAACATGCACGTGACCTGGAGTTTGAAGCCGCAGCACAGGTTCGTGATGAGATCCATAAAATGAAGATAAACGGGCTAGGACTAGCCGATAGTAAAGCAGGCTAAGATAGGGCTTGTAACTCACCCATGGTCTTCTGTATGCTATGCCGCCTTTAGGTACGGTTGCTTTTTAGCGTGAACCTGAAAGAGTAATATAGTTTTAAATAATAGGCGCGTAGCTCAGCTGGTTAGAGCACTACCTTGACATGGTAGGGGTCGTGTGTTCGAGTCACATCGTGCCTACCAAACGACATTCAGGCACCGTTTAATCGGTGCCTGTTTATTTTAAACACCTTTTACACGTGACCTATTGTGGGGGTCACCACTGAATCAAAAAGGAGTGAACATGCCCACGATTACGTTACCCGATAATAGTCAGCGCGAATATGACTCCGCGCTTACCGTCATGCAAGTCTCCGATTCCATTGGCCCAGGTCTGGCAAAAGCTACGCTCGGCGGCATGGTTGATGATCAACTTGTTGACGCATCCTATTTAATAGAAAAAGACAGTAATTTAAGAATTATTACCGATCGTGATCCTGAAGGATTGGAAATTATTCGTCACTCATGCGCCCATCTTATGGCGCAAGCCGTTAAAGAACTCTACCCGGAAGCACAGGTTACTATTGGTCCCGTTATTGAAGATGGTTTTTATTATGACTATGCCTACGAACCCGGCTTCACCCCGGAAGATTTGGTCAAAATAGAAAAAAAGATGCAGGAGTTGTCCAAGGCCAATTTAGAGGTGACGCGGTCGGTCAAAACCAGAGATGAGGCAACGGCTTTCTTCCGTGACTTGGGTGAGGAATACAAGGCTCAAATCATTGAATCAATTCCGAATAATGAAGAACTCTCGCTCTACACCCAAGGCGATTTCACCGATTTGTGTCGAGGGCCGCATGTACCCAGTACCGGAAAAATAAAATCCTTTAAGTTGATGAAACTGGCGGGCGCTTATTGGCGTGGAGATTCTAATAATGAAATGCTACAGCGCATTTATGGTACCGCCTGGCAGGATAAAAAAGCGCTCAAAGCCTATTTAAATCGACTTGCTGAAGCCGAGAAACGCGACCATCGTAAATTGGCCAAGAAACAAGACTTGTTTCATTTTCAGGAAGAAGCGCCGGGCATGGTATTTTGGCACCCTAGAGGTTGGGCCATCTATAAAATCATTGAGCGTTATATCAGTGCAAAAATGCAAATGCATGGTTACCAAGAGATCAACACACCACAGGTTGTCGATCAGAGTTTGTGGGAACGTTCCGGGCATTGGGACAAATTCAGGGATGATATGTTTACGACGAGTTCTGAGAGTCGTGACTATGCGATTAAACCAATGAATTGCCCTTGCCATATTCAGGTTTTTAATCAAGGTTTGAAGAGTTATCGGGATTTGCCACTGCGATTGGCCGAATTTGGTTCCTGTCACCGCAATGAAGCCTCCGGAACCCTGCATGGTTTAATGCGTGCACGTAATTTTACCCAAGATGACGCCCATATTTTCTGTACTGAAGAACAGATACAGACAGAAGTGTCGATGTTTATCGATATGCTGTTTGAGGTCTATCGTGACTTTGGTTTCGATGACGTCATTATTAAGCTTTCAACGCGACCAGAAAAGCGGGTAGGGAGTGATGAGGTCTGGGATAAATCCGAAGAAGCACTGAAATTAGCCTTAAATAACAAGGAATTAGATTGGGAGTTGCAGCCGGGTGAAGGTGCGTTCTACGGTCCAAAGATCGAGTTCTCGTTGAAAGATTGTATTGGGCGTGTCTGGCAATGTGGGACGATTCAGGTCGATTTTTCTATGCCTGAGCGTCTGGATGCCTCTTATGTTAACGAAGACAGTACCAAGCAAGTTCCGGTAATGCTCCATCGCGCCATTGTGGGATCGATGGAACGATTTATCGGTATTTTGATAGAGAATTATGCGGGTGCTTTTCCGGTTTGGTTGGCACCAATTCAGGCGGTTGTGATATCAATTACGGAAAAACAAAGTGAATATGCAAAAAAAGTAGCAGAAATCTTGCAAAACCAGAGCTTTAGAGTCGAAGTTGACTTGAGAAATGAGACGATCGGGCTTAAAATCCGCGACCACGCAATGCAACGTGTCCCCTATCAAATTATTCTGGGTGCGCGTGAACAGGATGAGAATACTGTCGCGGTGCGGACTCGTGACGGTGAAGACCTGGGGGCAATGTCTCTTGAAAAGCTTACCGAACGATTAAACGGCGATATTGCGCGTCTTGGTCGCAATAATTTGGAGGAATAATTTATCAGCGCAGAAAAACAGACACGCCTCAATGAAGACATAACTTCACCAGAGGTGAGGTTAATAAATGCAGAGGGTGAACAAGTAGGTGTCGTGTCAATAAGTGAAGCACAACAAATCGCTGAAGACTCCGAGTTAGATCTGGTTGAAATTGTACCCAATTCAGAGCCACCTGTTTGTCGGGTCATGGATTACGGAAAATTCATATTCGAGCAGAACAAGAAAAAACACGCTGCTAAAAAGAAGCAAAAGCAGATACATATTAAAGAAGTTAAGTTTAGACCTGGCACCGAAGATGGTGATTACCAGATAAAGTTAAAGAATTTAATTAAATTCTTGAGCAACGGTGATAAGGCGAAGATTACACTCCGGTTTCGTGGTAGAGAAATGGTGCACCAGGAATTAGGAACAAAGATGTTGAAGAGGATAGAAGCCGATCTGGAAGAATACGGAACTGTGGAGCAATTTCCAAAGATGGAAGGTCGACAAATGGTCATGGTTTTGGCCTCAAAGAAATAAATAGATTAAGAATTTTGAAATTGGAGTTATTGAAATGCCCAAGATGAAATCAAACAGCGGTGCTGCAAAGCGATTTTCACGTACTGCATCGGGAAAGTTTAAACATGGCCAGTCACACCGTAGCCATATTTTGACTAAAAAGAGCACGAAACGTAAACGTCAGTTACGCGGAATGCTTGCAGTTCATGATAGTGACCAGAAGGCAGTTGCCCGAATGGTTCCGTATTTATAGAGAGGAATTGAAGCAATGCCCAGAGTAAAACGTGGTGTTACCGCACACGCCAGACACAAGAAGATAATTGACCAGGCAAAAGGTTATAGCGGTCGTCGAAAAAATATATTTCGAGTTGCCAAGCAAGCCGTTACCAAGGCGGGACAATATGCATACCGAGATCGACGTCAACGTAAAAGACAGTTTCGTTCGCTTTGGATCACGCGAATTAATGCCGCTGCTCGAGTTCATGGGCTTTCTTACAGCCGCTTTATTGATGGGTTGAACAAGGCATCAGTTGAAGTTGATCGTAAAGTACTGGCTGACATTGCAGTATTTGATAAAAATGCTTTTGGCGCTTTAGCTGAACAGGCCAAGGCCAGCCTTACCCATTAAGCTTTTTTATAGTGATTCAAAAAAGGGAAAGGCTTAACCTTTCCCTTTTTTTATGTACATGAATGTACAGTAGGTCGTGAGAGAATACGATTGTATGGATGTGGCGTTTGAGTGAAGTCAGATGCCCGAGCTAAGTAGTCTGTAGCGACGATATATTGGATACAAACGTGAATAATACTGAGAAACTAAAAGTCCAGGCAATTGCAGAGATAGATTCCGCATCTGATCTTTCTCAACTTGATCTCATTAGAGTTGATTATCTTGGGAAAAAAGGCCAACTCACACAACAATTAAAACAGCTTGGCAAACTCCCCGCAGAAGAAAGGCCTCAAGCAGGTCAAGTCATTAACCTTGCAAAAGTAGCGGTGCAAAACGCAATAGATGCACGAAAAACCTTACTGGAAAATGAGCGGCTCAAGGAAATTATCGAAAAAGGCCGTTTAGACGTCACTTTGCCAGGACGGGGAAATAAACGAGCTGGTTTACACCCGATCACATTAACCTTGGAACGGATTGAGTCACTGTTTCAGCAAATTGGTTTTGATGTTGCCGAAGGACCGGAGGTTGAGGATGATTATCACAACTTTGAAGCCTTAAATATTCCTGAACACCATCCGGCTCGCGCTATGCACGATACCTTCTACTTTCCAGATGGTAGATTGCTTAGAACACACACCTCATCGGTACAAATACGCGTCATGCAAAATGACAAGCCGCCTTTTCGGTTTATTGCACCTGGCCGCGTCTATAGATGTGACTCAGACATGACCCATACGCCGATGTTTCATCAAGTAGAAGGGCTCATCGTCGATGAATCGGTTACTTTTGCCGATCTAAAAGGTATGTTGGTTGATTTTCTGGAGATCTTTTTCGAGAAGGAATTACAGATACGTTTCCGACCTTCTTATTTTCCCTTTACCGAACCCTCTGCTGAGGTGGATATCATGGGTGAAAGAGGTTGGTTAGAGGTGCTTGGTTGTGGAATGGTGCATCCCAACGTCTTAAAAAATGTGGGTGTAGATCCTGAAAAGTATACTGGTCTTGCATTTGGTATGGGAGTAGAGCGTTTGGCCATGCTTTACTATGGTGTTGATGACCTGAGAATGTTTTTTGATAATGATTTGCGCTTTCTTAAACAGTTTCATTGAAGGGATGTATAACATATGAAATTCAGTGAAAAATGGTTAAGGGAGTTTGTGAATCCTGATGTAAACACCGAAACACTTATGCACCAATTGACTATGGCGGGTCTTGAAGTTGATGGTATTGAGCCGGCCTGTCCCGCGTTTGATGGTTTGGTTGTCGCAGAGGTTAAAACCGTCTCGAAACACCCCGATGCCGATAAGCTCCAGATATGCGAGGTCGATTGTGGTGACAAGGCATTACTAACTATTGTTTGTGGTGCCGCTAATGTCAGACAAGGAATGCGGACAGTCCTAGCCAAGGTTGGTGCGAGCCTACCAGGCATGGGTGAATTGAAGCCTGTCTCACTAAAGGGTGTTACATCAACAGGGATGCTTTGCTCTGCCAAAGAAATAGGATTGGGCGATGATCATGAAGGGATCATGGATTTATCAGTAGATGAGCCTGTTGGGAAGCCTCTTACTGAAGTAATAGACAGCGACGATAATATTATTGAGATATCGCTGACCCCCAATCGTGGTGATTGCCTTAGTATCATGGGTATTGCTCGTGAAGTAGCCGTGTTCAATCAGGTCGATTTCAGCGTCCCTGAAGTTCGAAAAAGTGATGTCACGGCCTCTACTAGTCGTAATGTCAAACTCTCAGCCGTTTCAGCTTGCCCGAAATATCTCGGTAGAGTCATAGAGAATGTAGATACAACGGTCAAATCGCCACTTTGGCTGACTGAGAAGCTTAGACGTTCGGGTATTAGAAGCATTAATATTGCTGTAGATATCACTAATTTTGTCATGCTCGAATTTGGGCAGCCGATGCATGCGTTTGATAATGACGTTTTACGCGGTGAAATTGAGGTCAGACTGCCTAAAAGCGGAGAAAAGATAAAACTGTTGGATGAATCTGAGATTGATCTGAAACCAGATACATTGCTGATAACCGACGAATCGGGCCCAATAGCAATGGCCGGTGTTATGGGTGGTTTTGAGAGTGCAGTTAGTACCACGACGCAAAATATTTTTCTTGAAAGTGCCTTTTTCGCGCCAAAGCAAATTAGTGGTGAGGCGCGCCAATATGGTTTGCATACAGATTCATCCCATCGTTTTGAACGGGGAGTAGACCCTGAACTTCAATCTAAAGCGATAGAACGCGCTACGGAATTAGTTCTCCAAATATGCGGAGGACAGGCAGGACCTGTCGTTGAAGCCTTGAGCGTTGATGAATTACCAAAAAACAAAGAGGTCATTCTTCGAAAAGCTCAAATTAAACGCATATTAGGTATTGAATTAGACGAACAGTTCGTGACTGATACGTTTACGAATTTAGGAATGAGTTGTAATTATCATAATAATCAATGGAATACAGTTGCTTCTTCACATCGTTTCGATATAAATATTGAGGTCGATCTTATAGAAGAACTCGCGCGGATTTACAGTTACGACGCTATTCCTGTTTCTGCTCCCAGCAATAAATTAAAAATGCGAGTCCCAAATGAGTATCATGAGACGATCAAACGCATACGAGAAGTCCTGGTAAATCGTGATTATCATGAGGTCATCACATATAGTTTTATTGATCCAAATCTAAATAAGTTATTGAACAATAAGAATAATTTATTGCTTTCTAACCCGATTGCACCAGAGCTTTCTGAAATGCGAACAAGTCTGCTGCCGGGATTACTGAATACATTGCAATACAATATTAAACGACAACAAGAAAGGTTGCGGATCTTCGAGACAGGCCTTGTCTTTAACAACGAAGAAGACCTTAAACAAGAGTCTCATGTTGCAGGATTAATACATGGTAATATTAATGAAAAACAATGGGATAAGGATAATATCTCTTCTGATTTCTATGATATAAAAAATGATGTTGAGGCGTTTATCCTTGCCTCGTTCGATGTAGACGATATCAAAATGGAAACCAGCGAATCCAGTATCTTACACCCTGGTCAAGCCGTAGACGTTTATGTCAGGGGTAAAAATGCAGGTTGTTTTGGCCGCCTACACCCGAAAATATGTGTTGATCTCGATCTCCCTGACAACGTATATCTATTTGAATTTAATATAAAAAGAATACTAAAGCAGAAAAAAACGCATTATAAGAGGATCTCTAAATTTCCGTCTGTTAAAAGAGACGTTTCGATCGTCATCGATGAGAAAATATTGCTTGAAGATGTTCTGAGATGCGCGAGAAATGCTGGGACGGACTTACTGACTAACCTAGAGTTATTTGACGTGTATCAAGGGGAAGGTATTGAAAAGGGGAAAAAAAGTCTTGCTTTAGGCTTGACCTTTCAAGCAACTTCTAGCACTCTTAAGGATGAAGAGGTTGAAGCCATCATGGAAAAGGTGGTAGATGGACTAAATAATAATTTCGGTGCAAAACTGAGAGAATAATATGGCAGCACTGACAAAAGCTGAAATGGCGGAAAAATTATACGAAGAACTTGGCTTGAATAAACGTGAAGCTAAGGAAATTGTAGAAATGTTCTTTGAAGAAATTCGTTCCGCTCTAGAATCAGGGAATCAGGTCAAACTTTCCGGTTTCGGGAATTTTGATTTGAGAGATAAAAATCAACGTCCTGGACGTAACCCGAAAACGGGTGAAGAAATTCCTATTAGCGCTCGGCGCGTAGTGACATTTCGTCCGGGCCAAAAATTAAAGGCACGAGTAGAAGCATATGCTGGAAGCGTCCAACAATAGTGAATTACCGGCGATACCCGGTAAACGTTATTTTACAATAGGAGAGGTTAGTGACCTCTGTGCTGTTAAGCCACATGTCTTACGGTATTGGGAGCAAGAGTTTCCATCACTAAAGCCACTGAAGCGACGTGGTAATAGACGTTATTATCAGCGCCATGATGTGATCTTGATTAGGCAAATAAGAAGTTTGCTCTATGAACAAGGTTTTACTATCGGCGGAGCAAGGCAACGTCTTTCTGGTGATGAGGCTAAAGATGATTCAAATCAAAGTCAGCAGATTATTAAGCAGCTTAGAACTGAATTAGAAGAAGTTTTAGATCTGTTAAGACGCTAACTTACGTATATTCTAGTCAACTCGTTCTCGTTTATTCCGATTTTTAAATTTTGACTACTGAGCACAGACAGTAGCCGAAACTCTTGTCTTTAGTTAGTATCATTCAATTCACAACGGGGCGTAGCGCAGCTTGGTAGCGCACCTGCATGGGGTGCAGGGGGTCGGAGGTTCGAATCCTCTCGCCCCGACCATAATTGAAAATGAGTTAAAATACGACGCATCAAAATATCATGAAAAAATCTAGATTAAGTCTATTTCTCTTATTAACCGTTTTATTAGTGACAGGATGTGGAAAAGAAACAGATCCAAAAAAAGCGTTCGAAAATGGAGATTATGAGACTGCATATACACTATGGATGCCTTTGGCCGAATCGGGCGATGCTGATGCGCAAAACTACCTAGGTATACTTTACTACTTAGGTTTTGGTGTCAAAAAAGACTACAAAAAATCTCTTGAATGGTATGAACGTGCCGCAAAAGCGGGGCATGCTGATGCTCAGAGAAACTATGGAGATATGATTAACTTTGGGCGCGGGATACAAAGAAGTAACCAGGAAGCTTATAAATGGTATTTCGCGGCATCACAACAAGGCAATCAGAAAGCAGCGCGACAGATTCAAGTGCTTGCTGCCTCAGGTAATTTATCGCCAAATCAACAGATGCATGCGAAAATAGAGGCCAATGAATTTATACTGGATGAAGATAAACGCTTCATGAGTCATGACACGTATATCGATAAAAAATAAAGAATAACTTATGTGTGGAATAGTCGGTGCGGTTGCTCAACGAGATGTTTCTCCGGTTTTACTTGAAGGTTTAAAAAGACTTGAGTATCGCGGGTATGATTCAGCAGGATTAGCGATTATAAGTCATGATAAAGGATTGCAGCGTATACGAGTTCAGGGAAAAGTTAATGAGCTTCTCAAAGAACATCAAACATCACCTCTAAATGGTGGAACCGGTATCGCTCACACACGTTGGGCTACTCACGGTAAACCAAATGTCAACAATGCCCACCCACATATCTGTCGGGATCAAGTTGCACTGGTTCATAATGGAATAATTGAAAACCATGATGAATTACGTGAACGGCAAAGTGCGTCAGGGTTTGAATTTAACTCAGAAACAGATACAGAGGTCGTCGTAAATGCGGTCTATGAGGCTTTGCAATCCACTCCTGACTTGTTGCGAGCTGTCTTTAATACTACAAAACAACTACAAGGCGCTTATGCTCTGGGCGTTATCAATAACGCTGACCCGGAACGGTTGGTAGCAGCGAAAAATGGTAGCCCATTAGTTATTGGTGTTGGTATTGGCGAATATTTTATTGCTTCTGATGTTTTTGCTCTATTACCGGTAACACAACAATTTATTTTTCTGAAAGACGGCGATATTGCGGATATAACGCGCGATAAATTGACCATCTATGATGCAGAATTAAACGTTGTAGAGCGACCACTAAACGTGTCTGAGTTGAATGCTGATGTCGCTGATAAGGCAGGTTATCGCCACTACATGTTGAAGGAAATCTTTTCTCAACCAAATGCTATTGCAGAATCATTAGAAAGCCGACTTAAAGATGGGCAAATAATTACTAGTGAATTTGGACAGGATGCAGACGCAATATTTGCTCAGGTAGAATCAGTTAAAATCGTGGCATGCGGAACCAGCTATCATGCCGGTTTAATCGCGGCTTACTGGATGGAAGAAATTGCACAAATACCTTGTCATGTTGAAATCGCAAGTGAGTACCGATACCGAAATTCGGTTGTGACTGACAACACATTATTTGTCACTATTTCACAATCGGGAGAAACCGCAGACACACTAGCCGCTTTGCAATTAGCAAAACAGTCAGGTTTTTTAAGTACGCTCGCTATCTGTAATGTTGCTGAGAGTTCATTAACGAGAGAATCTGAGCTAGTGTTTTTAACTCACGCAGGGCCAGAAATTGGTGTCGCTTCTACCAAGGCATTTACCACGCAACTTGTCGCATTGTTTTTAATGACCGTTGCTATAGCAAAGCACAACAAGCTTTCAGAAGAAGAAGAAAATACATTTGTAAAGCAACTCGAGAGTTTGCCTGGTCGTGTAAATCAATTACTTCACCATAAAGAAGAAATCGAGATGATGGCCAAAGATTTTGCTGATAAACACCATGCCTTATTCCTTGGTCGCGGTAGCTTTTTGCCCATTGCAATGGAAGGTGCATTGAAGCTAAAAGAAATCTCCTATATACATGCTGAAGCCTATGCTGCAGGAGAATTAAAGCACGGACCACTAGCTTTGGTTGACGATGACATGCCGGTTGTTGCTGTTGCTCCAAACAATAATCTTTTGGAAAAACTCAAATCAAACTTACAAGAAGTGAAAGCGCGTGGTGGCAAATTGTACTTGTTTGCAGATAAGGAGAGTGAGGTAGAATCGACGGAAGGTGTTTCTGTGATCAATATAAATGTTGTTTATGACTATATGGCCCCTATACTTTATACCATCCCATTACAGCTGTTAGCCTATTATGTAGCAGTAATTAAAGGAGCGGATATCGATCAACCGAGAAATCTTGCTAAATCGGTCACAGTTGAGTGATAAGAAATTAAAAAAAAGATGAAAACTAGATACTATTTGTCTGATTTATAAACAAATATAACCCAGCAATGAATTATGTTTTAATTTTTAAGATGCTGTTCTTTGAAAATAACCGGAAGCAACATGCCTATGACAATTAAAAAATCAGAACCTAACGTAAAAGTATTAATAGTTGATGATGATAATGATGTGCTTAATTTACTGGAAACCTGGCTGACAACTGAAAAATTCGATGTTAAACGTGCTTTATCAGGTTTGGAAGCGTTAAATTTGGTCGGTATTTATAAACCAGATTTAGTTATAACTGATTTATACATGGAAGGTATGGATGGTATGGCGTTATTAACAGAGCTGCATAATGATGATCCTTTATTACCTGTGGTTATGCTTAGTGGCCAAGCTCAAATTCCAGATGCAATTAAAGCAATGCATTTAGGGACATCCGCATTTTTAACCAAACCAATAAACCAAAAAGAATTTCTGGAGACTGTTAAAAGGGTTACACCCAGTCTTATCAATAAATCAATTTTGAACGAATGTACAAAAAATATTATTTATAAGAGTAAGGAGATGTCTGACATCATTGAGATGGCTAGTCTGGTTGCAGACAATGATGTTTCGGTCTTTATTTCAGGGGCAACTGGTTCAGGAAAAGAGGTTATAGCCAAGGCTATTCATCAAGCAAGTTCCAGGCGGAGTCATCGGTTTATAGCTGTAAATTGCGGCGCAATCCCTGAGCAATTACTTGAGTCAGAACTGTTTGGTCATGAAAAAGGGGCCTTTACCGGGGCAAACGTTAAACATGAAGGATTATTTCAGGCCGCTAATGGCGGAACAATTTTATTGGATGAAATTGGTGACATGCCCCTTGCTTTGCAGGTTAAATTACTGAGAGTGTTGCAAGACTTTGAAGTGCGCCCGGTGGGTTCTACAAAAACATATCCAATAGATGTGAGGTTGATATCTGCGACGCATAAAAATCTTGAGGAAGCGGTAGAGAAGGGTGACTTTAGAGAAGATCTTTATTATCGATTAAAAGTTGTCCCATTGGAAATACCAAACCTTGCGGAACGTACCGATGATATTCCACCGCTTATAGAACATTTTCTGGCTAAATACGCAAAAAATAATAAACAAGATTATAAAAAGTTTTCTCCTGATGCAATGAAATATCTGGTGAGTATGCCGTGGCCAGGTAACGTTAGGCAATTAATGAATGTGATAGATTTATGCGCAACGTTATCGAAAAATAAAACTATTCCTCTGAGTCTGGTGAAGAAAGCAGTACATGATGACCCTATACACATGCAAACGCTTAAGGAGTCCAAGCAAGCATTTGAGAGGGGTTATTTATTAAGTGTTTTACGTATTACACATGGGCATGTCGCTAATGCAGCTAAAATTGCCGGGCGTAACCGTACTGAGTTTTATAAGTTATTAAATCAATATAATATTGAACCAGCATCGTTTCGTGATAAAAAGCATGCTGAAAAAGAAGTTAATTAATTTACCTGGTTTTAAATTATGTCGGATGAAAAAATTATAATTCAAGTGGACCCGGATCTCGAAGAACTGATCCCCGGCTTTCTTGAAAATCGAAATGCTGATATAGCAAAATTACGTTCTTCATTAGATGATAAGAATTTTGTGGAAATTCAATCAATAGGTCATAGCACTAAAGGTGTTGGAGGTGGATATGGCTTTGACCTTATGTCTGAACTCGGCGCAGAAATTGAGTCAGCTGCAAAGGAAAGTGATGCAGATAAAATTATTGAAAAAATTAACCAGCTTGATGATTATCTTCAACGAATAGAAATTGAATATGCCTAAATAATCAAAGGTGTTATTTTGAAAAAAGAAGATGATCGTTCTATCTCAACGAGATCTACCTATGTAATCACATTCTTACTGGGTCTTGCCTTTAGCATTACGTTAATGCAAAGCACATGGAAAGCTGCTATCGAGCGGAAGCAAAAGGATTTTCATTTTGAAATTCTATCTATTCAACAGGCAGTGGCGAGTAATGTCCTAACGGGCAATGATGTTACTAATAATGTCGCCGCTTTTATCAGCTCAAATAATGAGATCATGCCGGAACAGTTTGATTCATTTACTAGCGACATCCTCGAACGCTATAAACATATCGAAGCGATCAATTATTATGACTTTGCAGGTGATGACTGGGTTAATGAATTCCGCCTGGTTTATGAGTCTGCGCGTGGAAAGAAGAGGATTAAAATTGGCGATGATATCTATAGTGACCCTAGATACATAGATGCCATCGATACATCGATATCTACCAGTTCAGTCGTTCCCGCGCCACCAGATTTAGAACGCGACCCGGATCGGAAGTATTGGCTATTTAAAGCAATTTACAGTCAGGAAAATCAGTCATCAATTAAGAAAAAGAAATATGATGGCATTGTAAAAGGTATGGTTTCTGTACTGGTGTCACCAACTAAATTATTAGGTGATAAAGGTGCTAATAGTAGCCTGACGATTACTATGTTTAGTGATACTTCGAACTTGTATGGACGGCAGTTACTATATTTTAATGATCCAAACAAGAAAGCAATAAAGAAGTCATGGAAGGTTGAGACCCTTGTTGAAGAAAAGCTTATTCAACTCCCACCATATTCCATAAAAATTATAATTGAAAAAGATCTTTATTTTTCAGATCTTGAATATCATTTACTACTAGTCGCAACACTAATTTGTGTCGGTATATTAATGATGTTATTTGGATTGGTTAGCGCAAGGATTAAGCAGGAAGAAGAGTTAAAAACAAGAAATACTGTTATTGAGAAAAAAGTTGAAGAACAAACAAAGGAACTTGCCATTGCCAGAGATGAAGCACTTGAGTCGGTACGGATGAAGTCAGAATTTCTCGCAAGCATGAGTCACGAGATAAGAACTCCGTTGAATGCCATTATTGGCATGAGTGACTTAATGTCTGAAACGCGACTGACAGATGAACAGAGCCGTTATGTTAGTGTATTTAGAAAGGCAGGTGATGCCTTATTGAGTCTGGTTAACGATATTCTTGACCTTTCAAAAATTGAAGCAGACCAACTTGCTTTAGAAAAGATCCCCTTTAATATCATGGAGCTTATAGAGGAAGTCGCTGAAATCTATGCGCTGCAGGCGGCTGATAAGGGCATTGAAATCATTACCCGTGTAGACCCGAATCTAAATGTAAATCGTATTGGTGATCCAGGCAGGTTAAAACAGATTGTCTTGAACCTGATCAGTAATGCGTTGAAATTTACGGAGGAAGGAGAAATCGTAGTTTCACTCTCTATTGATCCCAAAAAACAGGATGATGCATGTTTGCTCTTCTCTGTTAGTGATACAGGGATTGGAATCCCAAAGGATAAATTGGAGGCTATCTTCTCCAGTTTTACACAAGCTGATGCATCAACAACACGTAAATATGGTGGAACTGGTTTGGGACTAACCATTTCTAAGCGGCTGACTGAAATGATGGATGGATCTATATGGGTAGAAAGTGATGTAAATAAAGGCAGTACGTTCTTTGTTAATGCGGTCTTGCCAGAGCAAACACAACGCTCGGTCATAAAGCAGGGGTTCACCGATAAAAACATCATTATCATTGATTCTCGAGAGACCAATTGTTTGAAGATAGAAGAGCAGATGGTTGCTTCCGGGGCAAACTGTCTTACCGCAACTTCTATCACCGATGTAGCGGGTTTTGAAAATCAAGTATCAGGCTTTGAAATAGTATTGATTGAAAGCCGACAGGCACTTTTAGATGAAAAAATTAAATCGATATTATCTTCTGAAAATATATGCAACAAAGTAATATTGTTGGTAAATCCAAAAGATATGGCTGAGCACTCAAAACAAGCAAAATCTATGAACATTAATAGTACGTTGCTAAAGCCGATTAAACGAAATGAATTGTTGAGAGAAGTTAATAAGATTATTAATAAAAAAGATGAAAGTCTTGTTGATGATGTACGCGAGGGCGGGCCTAAAGAAGAAGCAACTGCAAAACATATCTTATTAGTTGAAGATAATCCTGATAATCGTATGCTTATCAAAGCCTACTTGAAGAAAACGCCGTATAGTTTAGATGAAGCAGAAAATGGTTCTATTGCAGTAGAGTTGTTTAAACAAAATACCTATGACCTGGTCTTGATGGATGTGCAAATGCCGGTAATGGATGGACACGAAGCGACTCGACTAATAAGAGAGTGGGAAAAATCGAATGTTAAGAACCGCACAAAAATAATTTCATTAACAGCGCATGCTATAAGAGAAGAAATTGATAAGTGCATGGCTGCCGGGTGTGATTCCCATCTCAGTAAGCCCATCAAAAAAGCAACTCTATTAAGTGCCATCGAAGATCTGAGTTAAATTATTCTCTAAAATCGTCTCAGAAAAACGACGAAATTCGAGAAATATTTAATATTAGAAAAGCATGAATTAGCCATTTTTGTTTTAACATAAAAGCCAGGTTAATTAGCTAAACCCTTGTTCTTAAATACATTAAAAATGTTTAACTCTGTACTAAAATAGTTGAATCTGAGCATATCTACTGGATGGCACACGGATTGCGATACTCCTTGTAATTTAGCCTCAACTACAAGAGAGAGTCCATATGTTAAAGCTGTTTGGTTTCAGGATTACACCATTCTTCCTTTTTATCTTAAGCATGGAATGTTTGGCTCTATTGGCCTGTATCTATTTAGGAGTATTGTTGTATAGCGGCACGCCAACATACATCCCCTCTGAATCAATTGATGGCATCATATATTCTGGCGTTGTTCTGTTGTTGCTCATTTCTTTCATAACGCCAGGTTTTTTATCTCAAACAAAAGTAATAAATCATATTCAAAAAACGTTCAATGAAAAGATAGGTGGTGTTGTAGCAGCAGTGTTTACAATGCTACTCATAGTTTTTTCTAATAGTGAAAACCTTGAAGGAAGGACAATTTTCGCTGCAGCTATCTTAAGCGCATGCGTTGGGTTAAGTGTTAGCCAAATGGGGCTATTTGGTAAATATTGGCGCTTTTTAATTCGCTCAGGTGTGAATTAATTTATTAGCTTACTAATCGTTTTAAATTTTTCGTGTGAATCACCTCGTAACCACTCAAACAGGACTGACTCAGTATTTAATAAATTGACGTTGGCTTGTTTTAATCGTGTTAATGCTGATTCGTAGCTGGTGAATTCTCTAGAAGCAATGGCGTCAATCACAACATAAACATCAAAACCCGCTTGTTCAAGATCAATCGCACTTTGGAATACACAAATATGTGCCTCTAGCCCGGCAATTATGATTTGTTTTTTGTTGAGTTCGGACAGGTACTTCGTGAAACCATCGGCGCCTAAGCAAGAAAAACGGGACTTTTCAAAAGTTGGCGATGAGTCAGAAAGGCTTTGTGTAATAAATGCTTCAGTTTTTCCAAGCCCTTTCGGATATTGTTCTGTTGTGCTAACAGGAACGTTTAATTCATTTGCGGCATTCAATAATATAGCTGTGTTTTTTCTTAAGCGATTTATTACTTTATCCGGTATAGCGGTAGTTAACTTTTCTTGAACATCAATGATGATGAGGCAGCTATCATCGATATCACATAAAAGATTAGATCTGTTTTTTAATGTCATTTTATTTAGTTAGTTAACCATGCATTGATAAGTTCAAGATCTTCGGTAGATAATGTTCCCGCAGCTTGTTTTAGACTAAGTGTATCAATTAAATAGTCGTATTTTGCCTGACTATAATTACGCCGTGCTTCAGATGTGGCACGTTGTGATGCGACAACATCCACAGCAGTTCGTGTTCCGACTTCAAATCCTGCTTCTGTCGCTTTTAAAGCTGTTTCACTTGATATAACAGCTTGTTTTAATGCTTGTACTCGACTTATACCTGATATTACACCCAGGTATGCTTCTCTAGTCGATCTTTGTGCAGAACGCCTGGCCCGCTCAAGAGAATACATGGCTATATTATAATTCTCATGTGCTTCTCGAGTTTGAGAACTGACTAATCCGCCTGAATAGATTGGAATATTTAGTTCAAGGCCGATGGAAGAGGCGTGTTGTTTTGTGGAACCAAAACGACCGCCAGAGGAGTCATATGTCTCTGCTGCCACCAGATCAAGTGTAGGTAAGTGCCCCGCAGATTGTCGTTTCACCTCGTTTCTAGCTGTTTCAGCAGCGTGACGTGATGCGATGACCCCCAGATTTTGATCTAAAGATAATTGTGTCCAATTTTCTATCGCTAGAGGCTCTGGGCTGACTAGCGGCATGGACTCTCCTAATTGATTAAATTCTGTTATGTAGTCACCAGTCAATTCACGCATCGCTTCCTGCGAATTATCGATGGCATTACGCGCCTGAATTTCTTGTGCCACAGCCAAATCATATCCTGCCTGTGCCTCATGCACGTCGGTGATCGCGCTCAGACCAACCTCGAACCGTTGATTGGCTTGTTCAAGTTGTCGACTCAGCGATTTAACCTCTGCTTGTGCAAACTCAAGGTTGTCAATATTGGCCAAAATATCAAAATAACGCTCGGCTATTCTGATAACTAATTCTTGTTGCGCCTCAATGAGCTCAGCCTCAGCTTGCTTTATCTCACTGTCTGCTTGATCGAGAGCGATAAATCTGTCGCGCCTGAATAATGGTTGCGTAATACTTAAGCGGTAACCGCGGCTATTGAAATTAACCTCTCCACTAGAGCCTATAGCTGCCCCGCTAGACGAGATATCTTGGTCATTGCGTGTCGTGTCTGCACTAAGGTTTATAGCTGGAAGTAATAGTGATAGAGCTTGGGGACGCGATTCAAGTACTGCCCGATGAGAAGCTAAGGCCTGTAAGTATTCCTGATCATTTTTTTCAGCCAGTTTATAGACATGTAATAAATCTGCTCCAAGGCTATTCGCCGATACCTGGAGACATAGCGCAAGGCAATATGCTTTTATTAAAAGGCTAGTTGTATTCATGCTGAGGGAATTCTTACTTTAAGTTGTTTTTATGATTGATATTGAATAACTATCAATATTGAACCATAGCTGTATCAACAGTCCTGGCCCAGGCATCAACGCCGCCTTCCAGGTTTGTTATATTACTATAACCTTCTCCTTCTAAATAACTAGCTACTTGAAAACTACGCATGCCGTGATGGCAAATAACGATTATTTCATCATCTGGTTTAAAGTCATTTAATATTTGTTCTATATTTGACATGCTAATATTTGTGGAGCCGTCAATATTACATAAATCGTATTCCCATACCTCACGTACATCAAGCAGACACGGTTTTTCACCTGCTTCAAGTTTTGTTTTAAGTATCTCTGGAGTGATTGATTTCATAAAATACTAGAATTCAAATTCGTCTCTTTGTTTAGCTCCAATCAATGCTGGCAAATCGGTTTCAAATAAACTGTCATATGACCAACTAGACTCATTGTGCTTTGTATACAATCGCGCTTCCATGGCTGGTGCTTCACCAACAATGACAAACAGACGTCCATTGTTGTTCAATAAGCTGAGGAAACGTTCATCTATTGATGGTAACGAAGCGGTAAATACAACGACATCATAGCATTCTGTTTTTTCTAACAACGAATAGACATCACAGTTTTCCAGTTCAATATTAGTGAGTTTGGTTTTTGCAATTTTCTCTCTAGCGGTATCGATAAAGTCTGGAAAAATATCTACACTTCTAATATGTTTTGCTGAGCTTGCAAGTAGGGCGGTGAAATAGCCACAGCCGGTCCCGATCTCCAGTACGGATTCATCGGGATTGACGTCTAGAGATTGGAGAATCTTGGCCTCGAATTTTGGTGCCATTGTGGTTTGACCATGACCTATGGGGATCGAAGTGTCTGCAAACGAAAGGTTTTGGTATGACTCAGGAATAAATTCTTCGCGATGAATTTCGTTCAAGAGATCCAATACCTCCTGGTCGAGCACCTCCCAGGTTCGGATTTGTTGTTCAATCATATTAAAACGGGCTTGTTTAAAATCCATATCTTTATATCTCTTAGCGTCTATTTAAATGTGGTTGTAGTTAGTAATCGTATTATATAGCATGTCACCAAGCTAGGGGCGCCTTTGTGGGCTGAGATTGACCCTTGACCTGATCTGGTTAGTACCAGCGTAGGGAAGCAAGCATCTTGCCATTGGCGCTCGTAATTATAATTCTTTTCATATGAAAGAGGCTATTTTTAATGAGTGCAATACCTGATTCCATCCTGAGTAATACCGCGACAGTGGACAAAAAAGCTGTCGAGGCAATCCCTAATTCGAAAAAAATACACGTTATTGGTTCCAGACCTGACATTCGTGTACCAATGAGGGAAATTTCCTGTTCTCCAACTCAAACTCAAAATGGCCTTGAAGAAAATACGCCGATCACCGTTTATGACACATCGGGTCCTTATACTGACCCAGTAGTCGATATCGATATTCGTAAAGGCTTACAGCCATTGAGGGCGCAATGGGTTGTTGAACGGAATGACACCCAGGAACTTAGCGGACCTAGCTCTGATTTCGGAGTTGAGCGTCTAAATGACCCGGAATTACAAAAATTACGTTATGCACAGCCACCAAAGCCTCGCGAAGCTAAAGCTGGCGCCAATGTTACTCAAATGCATTACGCGAAAAAAGGAATTATCACTCCAGAGATGGAGTTTATCGCGATTCGAGAAAATCAACGTCTGAATGAATATAAAGATGCAACATTACTTAAACGGCATGCGGGGACGCCTTGGCAAAGCACATTACCGGAAGAGGTGACCCCCGAGTTTGTTCGAGATGAAGTCGCGGCTGGACGCGCTATTATTCCTAATAATATTAATCACCCTGAATCAGAACCGATGATTATTGGGCGTAATTTTTTGGTAAAGATTAATGCCAACATCGGTAATTCAGCTTTAGGCTCAACTATAGAAGAAGAAGTAGAAAAAATGACGTGGTCGATTCGCCATGGTGCCGACACGGTGATGGATCTTTCAACGGGTAAAAATATTCATGAAACTCGAGAATGGATAGTGAGAAATTCACCGGTACCGATAGGCACCGTTCCTATTTATCAAGCGCTGGAAAAAGTGAATGGTAAAGCAGAGGACCTAACATGGGAAATTTATCGGGATACATTGATTGAGCAAGCCGAGCAGGGCGTTGATTATTTTACTATCCATGCGGGTGTTCGTTTGGCTTATATTCCCTTAACGGCAAAACGCGTGACTGGAATTGTATCTCGCGGTGGTTCTATTCTAGCCAAGTGGTGTCTAGCGCACCATAAAGAAAACTTTCTTTACACCCATTTTGAAGAAATCTGCGAATTAATGAAAAAGTATGATGTTGCTTTCTCTTTAGGTGATGGATTGCGCCCGGGTTCTTTAGCTGATGCGAATGATGAAGCTCAGTTTTCAGAATTAAAGACCTTGGGTGAGTTAACCAAGATTGCCTGGAAACATGATGTACAAGTCATGATAGAAGGTCCTGGTCATGTGCCTATGCATATGATTAAAGAAAACATCGATAAAGAGATGGATGAATGTCACGAAGCACCTTTTTATACATTAGGACCGCTGACGACAGACATTGCGCCAGGCTATGATCATATTACATCTGCTATCGGTGCAGCGATGATCGGCTGGTATGGCACGGCAATGTTATGTTATGTCACACCTAAAGAACATTTGGGTTTGCCAAATAAGGATGATGTTAAAGAAGGCATTATTACCTACAAGATCGCAGCCCATGCCGCTGATTTGGCAAAAGGTCATCCTACTGCACAATTAAGAGATAACGCTTTATCAAAAGCGCGTTTCGAGTTCCGTTGGGAAGATCAGTTCAATCTTGGTCTAGATCCGGATAGAGCTAAAGATTTTCATGACGAAACCCTACCGAAAGAAGGTCACAAGATTGCACATTTTTGTTCGATGTGCGGGCCTAATTTTTGTTCTATGAAGATTTCTCAAGATGTTAGAGATTATGCAGATCAACAAGGCATGGAAAATATGGATGATGCGATAAAAAAAGGCATGGATGATATGTCGAAAGAGTTTAAGGAAAAGGGAAGTGAGATCTACAATAAGCTTTAGACAGCGACTTTAAGTACATCTCCTTATGGAACTCGATAAGATCATCGAGCAAACTGTAGATCCCGATATAACTTCAAACCGGTTGCAAGTATTGCTTGATGATGAAGAGTCGGCTCGCATAATTAACGAGTTTAGTGAGGTGCAAAAATCGGGATTGATTAAAATACTAGGGATATCCCGATTTTTAGCTAATTTTTTGCATCGTCATCCCGAGGCGGTTTCATTAATTGGAACTTCATACAAAAGACAAGACATTAATAATATTTCCGATGTTAATGAATTGCGCTTGTTTAAATATCGTTCTTTGTTGCAAATCACATGGATGGACGTGTGCAATATATGCCCTTATGAAACGGTATTGTCCAGTCTAAGCCATTTGGCAGATACTGTAATTCAGAGCGGACACAAATTAGTTGCTAAAGAGTCCAGCGATTTTGATTTCGAAAACGATATTGCGATTATGGCGTTGGGTAAGCTTGGCGCTAATGAGTTAAATTACAGTTCTGATATAGATATTATTTTTGTGCTTCAGGATAGTGATGATAGAAAACGTCATGAAATGCATCAGTATTACACGCAACATATACGTCGATTTTGTCGCTTATTAACCGAGAATACTGAAGATGGTTTTTTATATCGTGTTGACTTAAATTTAAGGCCTTGGGGACGAAGTGCGCCGTTGACATTTTCGCTTGAAGAATATGAAGAATATTATCAAGCGTCCAAAGAAGCATGGGAACGAATTGCCTGGTTACGAGGACGATTTGTCGCAGGTTCAAAAGCGCTAGGTGCCGAGATGATTACCAGTTTAAAGCCGTTTGTATATCATAAAAGTTTGAGTGCTGAAGATATTGAGCGATTTTTCAAAATTAAACGAGACATGTCCGCGCAACGGGAAAAGGAAGGACACTGGAATGTGAAACTGGGCGCAGGTGGGATTAGGGATATCGAGTTTTTTGTTCAAATGTTACAAATAATTAACGGGGGACACCAACCTGAACTACAAATCACCAATACTGTAGAGGTATTAAAAAAACTAAATCACTTTGGTTTTATCAATAATGAAGAGGCTGGTGCATTGAGAGGGAGTTACCTTTTTCTACGCAGGCTTGAAAATCGATTACAAATGATTGATGAACAACAAACACATCAGCTGCCTAATGATGGAGAGAAACTTAAAAAAATCGCAAAAATGATGGGTTATTCCGCTGAAAATAGTGATGAGGCTTATGCGGGATTTAATAATGATTTAGTTCTGCATCAACAAATTGCAACAAAATATTTTGAAACATTATTAACAGAAAATGCGAATTATTAATGCTTAACCATCCGGAAATACAATATGCCTTATCTCGGGCCTGGCACAAGGATATTGCAGCGAATAGTCTTGAACGGTGGTTGGAACTATCACAACAGGAAGGTTGGGAGATGCCGGTTGATTCCTTGACATTATTGACGTCATTGTTTGGCGCAAGTTGGTATTTTACCCGATTTTGTTTTTATCGAGGAAATAGGGTTATTTATTTGTTCGAAGATAATAATCAGGATATCTCTTCAGTCGAATCTTCTTTAAATGTGTTGAAGAATATTTCTTTCGATGACAATCTGGATGAAGCAATTGAACAGTTAAGGATTCGAAAAAATGAAATTATGCTATCTATCCTGTTGTTGCAATTAGGTGGCGTGATCAATCAGCAACAAGCAGAAACATGGTTAACAAAACTTGCAGACTACGTGTTGACCGTAATGTACAGGTTGTTTGGGCTAGATCAGCTTGAAACAATTCAATGCAGTGTTTTAGCAATGGGTCGTTTTGCTGGAAGCGAGATGAATTATGGTTCAGATCTGGATTTAATTTTTATTGAAAATATCCTTGTCCCAGATAGTGACGAATTTATCGTAAATAAAGTCAGAAAAATGTTGCGTTATATTTCAACAATGGACCCGTCTGGGGCTTTGTATGAGATAGATATGAGGTTAAGACCGCACGGTAGTTCCGGGGTGCTCGTGACCCCACTAGAGAGTTTCTTGGCATTCCATCAAGATGAGCGTGAAGTTTGGGAGCGACAAATGATGACGCGTTGTCGTGTCGTCGTAGGAAATGAAGAACTATCAGAGCGAGTTAACGATGAGGTTTTAAATCAGGTTTATGGTGAATATGAGATGTCTTATCTTGCCAAGGAGGTAATAAAAGTGCGTCTTCTAGTTGAGCAAGAACTAGCTGGCGGCAGTGATAAGATAGATATAAAACGCGGCAAAGGCGGGGTCATGGATATTGATTTTTTAACGCATTTTTTGCAACTTGCTTATGGAGCTAAATGTCCGGAATTGAAAAGTGTAAGTACACGTCAAGTTTTAAAGGAATCATCGAAGCTTGGTTTTGTTAATGAAAAAACGGCTCTCGAATTATTAAGTATTTATGAGTTTTACAAAAAAAGCGAAGCCGCGTTACGTGTATTTGACATGAAGTCGATCAGTAAGGTGAGTAAAGATACAAAGTCTCTATTACCTTTAGCAAGAGCAACAGGTTTTTTTAATGAGGATCATCATCAGGCAGTAACCGAATATGAAAATAGATTGATGCAATATCAAGATAGGGTACGACAAACGTTTGAATCTATTCTACATGCCGCAATTTAAGCTGATGAATAGTCTGATTTAGGATGATGCAAACTAACGCGATGATAAACCCTGGAACAAGCTCATATAATTCAAACACTCGATAATTGGATTCAATATTTTTCCAGATAATAACAGTCATGCCTCCCGATAACATGCCAATTATTGCTGAACTAGCCAACATTGATTTCCAAAACAAGGATAACAGGACAACTGGGCCGAAAGTTGCGCCAAAACCTGCCCAGGCATAGGCAACGAGTCCGAGTACATTATTGTCGGGTTTTAAAGCGAGTACTGTTGCACAAATTGTAATCAGGATGACAGCCAAGCGGCCGATCATGACCAATTGTTTATCTGTTGTTTTAACATTTATGATTTTATAGATATCCTCAGTTAACGCGGAAGAAGCTACTAATAGTTGAGAGTCAGCAGTGCTCATGATCGCTGCTAGAATAGCAGCCAGGCATATACCGGCTGGAATAGGGTGTAAAAACAGGTTCAACAGCTCAATAAATACCTTTTCACTATCGTCACTTTGTAATAACAGCGCACTACCAGAAAAACCGATAATTAAAGCGCTAACCAAGCTTATGAAAGTCCAATTAATAGCAATGCGTCTGGCAGAGGGAATTTTCTCCATAGATTTAATTGCCATGAAACGGATTAATATATGCGGTTGCCCAAAATAACCCAAGCCCCAGCCGAGTAAGGAAGTAATGCCTATAAGGCCCAGTGTTTCACCCGCAACCGATGTAAATGGGTTGATCAGTTCCGGGTTTTGTTGCGACAAGGATGAAAGAAGGCTATCGATTCCATGAAGATTATAAATAGAGATGATGGCCATGAAGCTCAAGGCGAATGCCATCAATAAACCCTGCATCAAATCAGTCCATGAAACAGCGAAGAAACCGCCGAGGCTGGTATATGTCAGGATTGTTATCGCACCTGTTAGGACAGCCCAAGAGTATGGAAGACCAAATACTGATTCGAATAATTTTCCCCCAGCGACGAGTCCCGAACTGGTGTAAAACATATAAAATAATAAAATAAATATTGCAGAGATGAATCGTAGGATGTGGCTGTTGTCTTTGAAACGGTTTTCAAGATATTCGGGCAAGGTTAAGGCATCATTGAGGAGTTCAGTATCAAGCCGAAGTCGAGGTGCTACCCAATACCAATTAAGGCAGGTGCCAATAAACAAACCCGTTGCTATCCAGATGGCTTCAAATCCGGCAAGATATGCATAACCAGGTAGACCTAATAATAACCAGCCGCTCATGTCCGATGCCCCGGCACTGATCGCTGTTGTCCAACTACCGAGTTTTCTACCGCCAAGGATATAGTCAGAAAAATTATTCGTGTTTCGCCAGGCAATAAATCCAATGGCAAAAATTATTGCCATATAGGCAATAAAGGCTAAATTAATAATACTTTGGTTCGTCACGTCTTATATTGATTCGTGACAGGGGAAGAACTTTTCAGGAGGGACATGTTTAAGAATAATGTCTTTACAAAATTCGAGCATGTCATTACGAATCTCAGCAGGATAGCCAATGTTGTTATCTTCTTCTTCCATAGTCGATGAGAATAGTTTTTCATCAGGATAAAGCTTCTCTACTTTTCGGAAATAAGCTTTTGGCAGTCTAAAACTTCCTAGACTGACAGAATGGATTAAATCCAGGTTTATGCTTGAGAATAGACGGGTAAATAATTCCGCGTATTCTTTTTCATATTCTTTTGTGTAGATAAGCGGATCGAAGCGTAAACCTATAAGCCAGCCTGCTCCTTGTAAATCGATGATCGCATTTAAACGTTTTTCTATATTGGGTGCTTTATGCTCGAGCGTAGACGCGATCTTGTCAGGTGTAAAACTAAAAGCAATAACGCAGTTTCGAATAGGGTCACGTTTTAACAGGCTCCTGATTTGTGTGCTCTTGGTTCTTAGTTCGAGTAAGGCTTGCGGATTCTTCTCAAAGAACGGCAAGAACTCCTCCGTGAAATTAGTCACGGGATCCAACGCAAGACTGTCGCAATCATAGCCGGAGAAAAAGTGCACTATTTGATCATTATGTTGTTTTAATGAAGACTGAATATCTTCAATAAAGTCTTCGTAGTTAATAAACAATACATAATGCGCAGACTGAAACATGCCCTGTAGAAAGCAGTAACGACAATCATAAAGACAATTAAGCATGTGTGAAAAATAATAATTATGATCTGCGCCAATGCCATACTGTTTAGGCGTGGGGAGCACCATGCCTTTATGCTTCTTGGCGAGTATTAAGGCTGGCTGTTTTTTCTGCAGCCTAAAATTCTGCGATTTACGGTTGAAGATTTCACCATAACGTTCGCAAAGCACTTGCGCCGCATCGGGGAAACGTTTGAGAATATCCAATGTGCGCGGATGTTCTGCAATTTCTTCTTCTATATAAATTGTACTAATCATGGATTGAAAAATCGGATTTATAAAGTTCAGATTGAATTTTCTTGATAATAGACTTTCCATCTTTCAAGTTATTCACTGACTGCATGATGTCTTTGTCAGTGAGTCGTATTGACCATTGCCGTAATAAACGTGATAGCTGGAGGCGTTCGGATTGTGTGAAGTGATATTGTTCAATAAGGGTTTGATAATGTTCCGGGTCAGCTTTTATTGAATTGAGTTCTTCAGCGAGTGGTTTAAGTGATTCCAGAACCTGATCTATAGTAACCCTGTGTGAGGCAATCAATTTTTTAACACTATCAACATTAATTTTTGTCGCAGGGTTATTTTGATTGTCAGAAACTATCTTCAGACAGTGGATTAATTCAGCGGTGCCGAGACGTTGTGCCATCTGATAAAAGCCCGCTGCCTCCATATCGAATAATGCAGCTTGATAGTTAGACGAAGGGGCATCGATAGTTAACAAAGACACATTGATGCAATCTGTTTTAAACAGTATTTGTGGGTACCATGTTGTTTTATGTTGTTGGTCCGTTATCTTGTTGACGATGCGTGCTTCACCAACGGGAATATCTTTATGGCCGGAAATACCTATGTTTAGCCAAATATCCGTCGATGATGTACCTATGCAAGCATGATGGTAAGCGACAGCTGCAGCCGCATTGATTTTTCCGACGTTCGTGATAGCCAGGCTGATATTTTTGTCTTGCGATTGATAGAGCCGAAATAGATCAAATTCTTTTAATTGAGATAGCTCGAAGTGCTGAATTATAGGTTCTGCCTCACAGGGAAGCGCACAAAAAAGATGAATCATTACTCTGCCCTTAAATCATCTTTATTGGCTAGACAGGTATTAATGAATGATTGCCAAGTCGTATCTGGTTCCCAGATAGCTAACATGTCTTGCTTAGCAATGTCATCATCACAATCTTGTTTTATGACGCGATACAAATAGACAAAACAGGAGGCACGCCAGTTATAAGCACAATGGACTAATACATTTTTGTCTTTGTTTTGTTCCATTGACTGAAAGTAGCGTTTTAAATCAATAAGCTTCGGCTGTTTAAAATCGACCGGGATATGTACGTAATTCATCTTACATTCCTGCACGATTTCGGATTCATTATTGATCGCATCGGGTGAGTCAGACAGAGCCAGATTAACAATCATATCTACACCAGCTTGTTTTATCGACTGAAACTGATCAGTCGAGGGTTGTGCCGCTGTATGGAGTGACTTTGATATGCGTCGATATGTTTTAATATTTTCAAGCATATTTTTTTGCTAATGCCTCAAATTCTTCACAATAGTCATTCTTGCCATGTTTGTCGGCGCCTTTTAAGAAGATTGATATCTTTTTCAAAAGCATCTCAATGGCAGCAGTACGGTCAAAATTGTTTAAACTTTGTGTCTCAATGCATTTTTGCAAGGCAATAATCCTGAAGCGATCCATGCCCCAATGCTGTCTTGATAATTGATCTTCATGGCCGCCAAATTTATTAGTCAAAGCATCATCGAGAAAAAGTACCGGGAACTGACAACAAATCCGTAACCACATATCGTAATCTTCACATGCCGGGAGGTTTTCATCAAATAAACCGACACTAGTAAACAGCTCTCTTTTTATTATTACTGATGATGGCGAGATAGCACAGAGTGGCAAGCAGTATTGAAAGATATTACCGCCGTGTTTCGCATGTTTCTTTCCTTGATTCAATACTTTGCCATTTCGATACCAGGTCTCATTGGTATGGCAGAGTAGATAATCAGGGTTATCTATCAGCGCCTTGCATTGTTTTTCAAGTTTGTCTGACTGCCAACTGTCGTCTGAGTCGAGTAAGCAAATCCAGTCGCATGTTGTTGTCTTAATCCCTGCGTTCCTTGCTGCACTAACACCCATATTCGTTTGATGTAGATAACGTATTTGAGGGTAGTTATCTTTGATGAGTTGTTGTGTGCCATCAGTGGACCCATCATCAATGACAATAATCTCTGTTGCAGGATATGTCTGAGCAATAACGGATGCTAAAGCGCGTTCGAGAACATCTGCACGGTTGTAGCTTGGGATGATTACAGCAATTTTAAACATGCCAAAATAGGTAGTGTCAGTTAGAATAGCGCGCTCACAATAAACGACTTAATTAATAAATGGAACGTCTCAAAGATAAAGTTGCTGTGATAACGGGTGCTAGTAGTGGTATAGGTGCCGGGATCGCAGCATTATTTGCCAAAGAAGGGGCTACGATTGTCGTTAATTATTGTAAATCCAGAGAAAGTGCGGAAAAAGTAGTTGAAGAAATTAAAGCATTGGGACAACGTGCGATTGCAGTTCAAGCAGATATGGCAGACAAAGAAGATATTGAGCGGCTTATTGCGGTCACTTTGGAAAAATTTGGCCGGATTGATATCTGGGTTAATAATGCGGGTGCAGACATTCTTACCGGGGTTGACGCCACGGCTAGTCTCAATGATAAGTTGGAGCAATTATTAAATGTGGATCTTAAAGGAACGATGAATGCCTGTTGGTCGATAACACCAACGATGCAATCACAAGGTTACGGTGTCATCGTCAATATGGGGTGGGATTTAGCGACGCATGGATTCGAGGGCACAAACCCACAAATATTTGCCGCATCAAAAGCAGGGATCCTGGGTTTTACCCGCTCATTTGCAAAAACAGTGGGGCCGGATATCAGGGTTAATATGGTCTCCCCTGGGTGGATAGCCACATCCTTTGCTGAAGACTATATGCAAGATGATTACTTTCAAGCAAGAATAAAAGAGATCCCTTTAGGGCGCTTTGGTAAACCGGAAGATGTAGCAGCAGCAGTGGTATTTTTAGCCTCAGATGAATCCTCTTACTTAACAGGAGAGTCGATCAATATTAATGGTGGCTTGATTTAACTAATAACGTTACTGAAGATTAAAAATTATGTCTGAAGAATCTAAAAAAAAGGGTATTAAAGTTCGTACAGAGGTCATGGGTGAAAAATTTGTTCAACGTGCTGTTGATAACACCACGGAATTAACTGCGCCACTTCAAGACTGGATCAATGAACATGCCTGGGGCTCAACTTGGCAACGTGAAGGTCTGCCTCTACAAACGAGATCATTAATAACTATTGCTATGTTAGCTGCACTTAAAGCACCAACAGAATTAAAGGGGCATGTGCGAGGGGCATTAAATAATGGTTGCACGGTTGAAGAGATACAGGAGGTGTTGTTACATTCTGTTGTCTATAGTGGTGCGCCGGCAGCACAGGAAGCCTTTCGTGCTGCGCAGGAAGTGATTGATGAATGGCAAGGTTAGGCCTAATGACATTATTTTTTGGTCGTTATTTTCACAACATTGTTATAATTCGAATTATTCAGTAGTTTTTCAAGTGGTAGTGGCTTGGCAATGCCATAGCCTTGTACATAATCGACGCCGATCTCTTTGAGCATTCCTTTTATTACATCATTTTCCACAAACTCAGCAATTGTTTTCATTCCCATAACCTGTCCAATCTCATTAATTGATTTCACCATGGCATGATCAATAGGATCATCAGCAATGTCTTTTATAAACATACCATCGATCTTTAAATAATCTACCGGCAGGTTTTTCAAGTAAGCGAATGAAGATAAGCCACTGCCAAAATCATCCAACGCAAAATAACAACCGAAACCTTTAAGTGTCGACATGAATTTCATGGCCGTATTCAAGTTAGATATAGCTGCAGTTTCAGTGATCTCAAAGCATATTTTAGCGCCATCAATGCCTGACTCATCAAATTGGGATATAACAAAATTTAAAAAATCTGCTTCAGCCATAGATTGCCCTGATAGATTAATAGAGCAAAAATTAATTTTATTAATAAATTGAGTATGACTTGCTAATTCTTTAAAGGTATTTTTGATGACCCAACGATCTACTTTTGAAATAAGGTTGTAACGTTCCGCAGATGGTAGAAAAAGCCCCGGGGCAATGGTGCCCCCTGTTTCATCGATCATTCTGAGCAATAATTCGTAATGATTACCGTCATTTTGTTCAAGGGACTCGATGGTCTGTGCATAAAGACAGAACTGATCTTCTGCAAGCGCCTGATGAATTCGTGATACCCACAACATCTCCCCGTGACGGTTAGCGATTTCGGTATCTTCAGGGTGGTATACATGAATTCGATTGCGTCCTTTTTCTTTGGCCATATAACATGCAGCATCAGCGTCCTTTAATAACTCAGTGATATCTGGTGTCATAGTTGTAATTGGAGTCAGGCCTATGCTCACACCTACTTTAAATATTTTACCTTCCCAGTTAAATTGATAGTCTTGAATAGCTTTATGTAATGACTCTGCAACGCGATGTGCACCATCTAGTGAACAATGTTCCATTAAAATGCCAAACTCATCTCCTCCCAGACGAGCCAATGTATCTCTTTTTCTTACCGTGGATTCAAGAACAGAGCTCAGTTGACGCAGTAGTTCATCACCAGCGACATGACCACAAGTGTCATTGACAACCTTGAATTGGTCGAGGTCTATGTAGCATAGGGCATGTTCTTCACTATCCTTATTCACAGCAGAAAGTAATCGTTTTGCCCGGCGCTCAAATTCTCGTCGATTGATTAAACCAGTCAGATCATCATGGTTCGCATAGTAGCTAAGTTGGTCTGACAAGCGTCTTTCTTCTGTAATGTCTTCATGAATGCTCACAATATGATTAATGTTTCCAACGTTATCTTGAATCGGAAATATCGTTTGTGCAGATAGATAGACATCACCATTCTTTTTTCGACTGATAAATTCACCTTGCCATGTTTTCCCCGACTGAATTATTTCACGAGAGTTTTTATAGACTTTATTTGAAATTTCTTCAGCGATAAAAAAAGAAGGGGTCTTGCCTACGGTTTCTTCTAATGAATACCCGGTGGTTTTTGTGAAAACAGGGTTGACGTATTCAATGGCCGCATCTTTATCAGTAATCATTACAATGTTTGGACTGTGTTCGACCGATAGTGATAGTTTCTGTATCTCTTTATTAGCTAGTATTTTCTCAGTAATGTCATTAATAACCCCAACCCATTCACGCAGTGTCCCTGCATGTGTCAAAATCGGGATCGCGTTTACTTCAAAATTACGCCACTCTTCCAAGTTGGCATTCCAGATACGACCGTTACATACATACGGCGTTAATCCTTTCATAGATTCCCTCCAACCTTTGAGAAATTTATCATGGTCATCAGGATGAATTTTATTTATCCAGCCAGCCCCTTTATGTTCTTCCCATGGTTGCCCGGTAAATTTTTCCCAGGAAACTTGTGGAACAACGAACGCACCTGTCTCATCAGACGTCCATATTATAGCGGTAGTTGCCTCTATCAAGGTGCGGTGACGGATTTCGATTTGTTTTTGTGTTTCTTGCATACGTAATACGTCGATACCAAAGGCAAGGTTATTAGCTAGTTTTTCCAGTAAGGTTGCTTCGTCTTCATTAAACGCATTGACTAAAGGGGAATAGACGAGTAATACACCAAATGCACTATCATTTTTAATTAAAGGTAATGCAATATGAGAATGAAACCCATGTTCTAACGCGGCGGCTCGCCACGGGAGAAAGCCAGGATCTTCACTGATGTTTTTTACGATATAAGGCCGTTTCTGCCGGATTGCATTACTGGTTGGTCCTTGTCTTCGTAGTTTGTCGGTCAATGTAATATTTACTGCTTTTAAATAACCCGCGTCATGTCCCTGAGAAACGACCATGCTAACGGATTGCTTTTCATCGTCATTCAAAAAACCGACCTCAGCCATTATATAATCGCCAGATTCAAGAATGATTTCACATATCTTTTCGAGGAGTTGTTTTTCATCCTTAATGTATAGTAGGGCATCGTTGCATTGCCCGACCATTGATTGTACACGGTAGGTCTTTTGCAAGGCTTTTTCCGTAGATTTTCTATTGCTAATATTTTGTATCTGAGCGATTGCGTAAAGCGGTTTTGCGTTGTTATCCATAACCAGAGACACGTTTAATTGAACCCAAACGATATGACCTTGTTTATGTAAATAGCGTTTTTCCAATTGATAGCTGTCGATTTCTCCTGCAATCAACTGATTATAATAATGTTTACTTTTCTCTAAATCTTCCTGATAGGATATCTCTGCAAAAGATTTGCCTATGAGGGTGTTGTTTGGATAACCTAACATCGAATGAAAAGACTGATTGGCTTCGATAATATTATGACTTAAGGAAACCAGTGACATTCCAATAGGCGCTTCTGCATAGGCAGCCTTAAAGCGCTCATTACTCTCTTGTAATGTCACTTCAATTTGTTTGCGCTCTGTTATTTCATTACGTAATTCAGAGGTTCTTGATTTTATTTTTTCATCAATTTGAAAGCGTTGACCAGTCAACATCAATAAACCGATGCCAGAAAAACTCGTAATTAATAAACCTCCTATAATAACAAACCAAATTGACCATGAAGAGTACAACGCAATGAAACCAGGCGCTGGGCTTAATTGAAGTTCCCATTGTTGGTTCGCAACGGTTAGCTTGTCTAGACGAGTGAAGTTAAATTGACTCGGTATATTATGTAGTAAGGTGGTTTCTGATTTATCGGTATAGAGTACCTGAGAAGTATTTTTCAATACAATGGACAGATCTGAACTTGGCGGTTTATTTTTTAAAATGTTTATTTCATTTTCCAATAGGAACACAGTCGTAGCAAAGCCGAGTAATGATTCAAAATTATTATTTTGTTCAGGCAAACTGTTTTTCTTAAAGACAGGGGCATAAAAAACAACGCTCATATAATTTTTGGTGTCTTGTATAATTTTAAACGCATTAGTGACAGCAATATTATTAGATGATGATAACGCTGAATTTGTTGCTTTTAGTGCAAGGGGGTTACTGCGGATATTGTATCCTAAGGCTTTTTCATTGCCTGAATAGGGTTCTATATACTGGATCGGATAATAGACCTCTGCATTGGGAGCAGTTTTCATTTGGCCTGTTTGATCAGGTGCTTTTATTGGGGAGCCTAAGCGTTCCTCAAAATCAGCACGATCTTGATGTAGCACTTTTGGGATCCACTCAATAGCCTTTATTTGAGGAAACCGGGATAGTTTTGGTTTAACAAAGTCTGAAAAATCTTCAGGCAACACATGACTGGAGCTGTCAAAAAAATCCTTTAATGCCAGAGTTTCATTCATATGAGCATTGATATTTTCTTTTAATACATTTTTGAACTGAAGGGCGTTTCTCTCAAACACATTTTCAATGTATTTCATTTCATGATGATAAGAGATTTTGAATGCAATAAAGGAGGCTAAAGCGAGAATGCATAACGGTAAGGCGACACTGAGTCTGCGTTGGCGCCATAAATCATGAGGTTCTGCAAACAAACAAAGTATTATTGGTGTAAAGACAACCACTCCGATAGCGTCTCCAATCCACCATCTGCTCCAAGTTACTGGGATATCGGGAGTCGTTATGGCACCGTGCATTATTAAAACAGCGATACCGATTGAAGTTGAAACTATGCAACTGACTGGACCAGTTAGTAAATAAAACATCAGAACGGAACGTTCTTTAAGTAATGCTGGATCATTTCTCATAATAGCTTGAACAAGCTTTACTGCTAGCCAGGCTTGTAAAACAACACCCACTGAAATTAATGTGCCTATTCTTATTGACACGATGATATTTTCAGTACTTGATGTATCAAGGTAAGAGTAAGTCTGAATTAAAATACTACCTAGCAATACCCCCGGTAAGAGACGCGAGCCGTAGATTAAAACCAATGCGAGTGCGACACCTGTTGCAGGCCAAACCGCTGCTGCATTCCCTGGAGGAATGGCTAATGTTAAACCTGCCATTCCCGAGATGAAATAAGCCGCTGTTGCAATAAGGTTTAGTTTAATAGACTTTGGGTTCATTAGGATAATGAATGACTCATAAGCATCTTATTTTAAAGTGTAGAACAATATTTATTTTCTTGTGTTGATTTAATGCCATACAGACTATTGACTATTGGTTAATAGGGCACTATCAGTAATAATCTTTATTACAATCGAAATTTTTTATTGGATTCCGGTGGCTTTTGTAGTAAGTAGCGGCTATTAAGTGATTATTCTTGAGCTTTTAAATTTGAATCAGAATCAGAATTAAACAGGTTTGCTTTTAACAATATTAATAATGAATTAAGGAATGAATGTTATAGGCAGATAACTTGTCTCTACCATTAAGAAAATCGAGTTCTACGACGAATGCACAAGCCGCGACTTCGGCACCTAGTTTTTCGATTAATTCACAACTTGCTGCCGCAGTGCCACCAGTAGCGATTAGATCATCGATCAATAACACTCGGTCGCCTTCGTTTAGTGCATCGTTATGTATTTCTAGTGAAGCAGAACCGTATTCAAGGTCATAAGACATGGTTTGTACATCGTAGGGTAATTTTCCTGGCTTTCGGAGTGGGACAAAACCAACACCAAGTTCCCATGCAGCGAGACTGCCGAAGATAAAACCGCGTGCTTCCATACCCGCTACGGCAGTGATATTCGTTCCAAGAAAAGGATATATTAATTGATTCACAGCCAATCGTAGCATTGCGGGTTCTTTGACTAATGGTGTAATGTCCTTGAATTGAATTCCCGGTTCTGGGAAGTCCGGAATATTTCGAATATGTGCTTCTAAACGCTTCATGTTTTGTCTCCAAATTACGTTATAATTTTTCTATATATTAAACGTTAATCAATAGAGAAGGGAGTCTCCATAGCCTAAAATAAAGATTATCGGCTAACTAGAACTAATGCTAATGCAAAAATTTGAGACTATATTTGAAAATGCCCTGGATCGAACAGGTGGCGCAACGGCTTTAGAAGCATTATTACCTTTGCCAAGCACTAAAAAAGAGCTTAAAAAACTCTCGGACGACTTCTGCTTATCTAATATGTCTCGGCGTATTTTTCAAGCAGGCTTAAATCGAAAGATTATTGATAATAAATGGCCTGCATTCGAAGAAGTATTTTATCAATTCGATATCAATGCTGTAAGGATGATGAGTGATGATGCCTTACAGGAATTAATGAATGAAAAACGCATTGTGCGTCATTGGGGAAAGATTCAAAGTGTACGATATAATGCACAAACTATTTATGAGTTAAATGAAGAAGTGGGTGGTTTTATTAATTATCTCGCGGAATGGCCTTCAGATAACATTGTTGAGTTTTGGGACATCCTAAAAAAACGCTTTAAACAATTAGGTGGCGCATCTGGTCCGTATTTTTTGCGGCGTATAAAAAAAGATACGTTTTTCTTAACGCAAGATGTTATCAGGGCAATGGCACGGTGGGGTGCTATTGATGAAGAGCCTAAGAATAAAAAGCAAAAGAGACGCGTGCAAGACTGTATGAATGTGTGGCAAGAAGAAAGTCAGAGGCCGTATTGCCAGGTGAGCATGATCTTGGCCTGCTCCATCGATTAATCATGGGACGTTGGCGACCACCGGCACCTAAATCTGCACCTTATATAACTCCGGCAGGTTATCGAAAACTGGAACAGGAGAATGCGGCTTTATGGACAAAACGTAATGTTGTTGCCAAGGCAGTCACTGCTGCAGCGGCAGAAGGTGATCGGTCTGAAAATGCTGAGTATATCTATCGTAAAAAGCAATTACGCGAGATTGACTCACGTATAGGCTATTTACAACGTCGTATGCCTAACTTAACAGTTGTTCGTGATGTACAGGATACAAGCAGAATATTTTTTGGTGCATGGGTAACCATTGAAGATGAATCTGGTGAAGAGTTGCGTCATCGGATTGTGGGGGCCGATGAATTCGATGAAAATGAACAGTACATTACGGTCGATTCACCATTAGCAAGATTAATACTAGGTAAAACGGTTGATGATGAAATCATCTTTGAAAGACAAGGTGAAAAACGAATATTGACTATCGTCGATATTGAATATATTAATTAAAGTTTGTTAAAACTATTTTAAATAGTGAGTTTTACAGAAGGTGCAACACATGATTAAAAAAATAATTATTCTATTGCTCATATTCTTCAGTAGTTTTGTTGTTGCTGAGGAAAATCAAAGTGCTATTTATTCTATAAGCGTGGAAAAGCCTGGTGAAGGAGTTTATCAATCTGTTTATAAGTCTCTGGAGGAGGCGCGTTTCTATGTCATATTTGAGGCGAATATAGGAAAGAATCTGGCGCGCAATGCTGAGCGTTGGGGTGATGAATACAATAAGAATAAATTTGAATTTGTGAAAGCTATGGTGGTATGCAATCCTTATTTTACTAACCAAGTGATGAATCTCGACCCCGATATGATGGCATTATGTCCGCTAAATATTACCGTCCTGTCGAAGGCAGGGAAAAGCACGGTCTTATTTAAAAAACTCACACCAGTTGCTAAAGGTAGCCCTGCGGAAGACATTTTGTGGGAAATCGAAAATACAATTATTACTGCAATTGAAAATGCAGTAGGTCAGTAATAACTAGTTTTTTGCAGCAGGGTCATGTTTGACCAGTTGACTTAATTTATTCCTCCAGCTATTTCCTTCCTTATCATCATTGTATGCTGTTGCCAGTTTTGTGAGATTGATATAGTCGGTCTTGCCAGTGCTTAAGACGGGAATCTCTTCAATACAGATTATGATTTTAGGAATGATTAATTCGCTCATATGCTTGCTTTTAGCGATTTCTTGTAGCTGTTTCCGTGTAGCAGTTGCGTGATCTGTGATGAGTATTACCTTTTCACCTTTGCGTTCATCGTGCACCGCAACAGCAGCATGGTTCTTGTTCTGCCATGTCAGGCTGGCCAGTTCTTCAACAGCTGTTAAGGAAACCATCTCACCTCCTATCTTTGCAAAGCGTTTTGCGCGGCCTAGTATAGTGATAAATCCTTCATCATCGATATCAGCAATATCCCCGGTGTCGTACCAGCCTAATCCACGTTCTGTAGATGGTGCTTGAATTTCACCAGGCTTGTCATGATTGAGATAGCCTTGCATGATATTAGGCCCTTTCACGACGAGATGTCCGCCTTGTTCTATACCATCAACTGGTTTTATATAATGTTCCATAGCGGATACTAATCGACCTGCTGTACCTGGCTTATTTAGCATCTTGTTATTAACTGATATCACAGGACTGGCCTCGGTTACTCCATAGCCTTGTAAAATACGGAGACCATATTTATGCATCCATAACTGTACAGTGTCATCATGTAATTTTTCTGCCCCGGCGACGACATAATTCAAAGTATTTAAATCAAAAGGATGAGCGAAACGCGCATAACCTTTAAAAAAGGTATCGGTCGCAAAAAATATAGTTGCTCCTAATTCATAAATTAATTCGGGAATGATTCTATAGTGTAAAGGTGATGGATAGAGAAATACTTTTCCTCCACCCAAGAGCGGCATTAAGAAACCGGCATTGAGACCGAAAGAATGAAAAAGTGGTAAGCAGTTAAATATAGTATCTGCGGGAGTGAAATTAATATGACAACGCACTTGAGCGTAATTCGCCAGGATATTGCCATGAGAGAGCACAACACCTTTGGGATGCCCTTCTGAACCAGACGTGAACAAAATAACGGCTGTAGCACCCGGATTCGCATTCGGGTTTTGCTTTGCATAGTGCCTTGCGGCGTTTCTGCTTTTGTACAAAGCAGATAGTTTTGTTGTTAAGGTGATACTTTTTTTTATGTCTTCCAGATAAATAACTGTAAAGTCTTGTTCAAGTACTTCTGCTACTTTTTCAAGCTTGGCATTCTCTATAAAAGTTCTTGATGTATAAATAGCCTTTACCTGTGCTGTTTCACAAGCACGTTTTATAGCGAGTGCGCCAGCGGTAAAGTTTAACATTGCGGGAACACGACTAATGAATTGTAAAGCAAAGAAAAATATTGGCATGGCATTTACATTAGGCAATAACACACCGACATGTTCATCTATATTCGTTTGTTTTTTTATCAAGCTGCCTAATAAAATGCTGCGCAAAATTAATTGTTTATAATTTAATTGCTCGCGTTTGATGTCTTCTACGATTATTTGGCTTCTTCCAAATTGTTTGCTTGCATCAAGCATGGCAGTGTAGATAGTCCTGTTTTGATCAAAGCTTGTATATGTTAGTTTGTACATTATGTCTTGCAGGTGTCGCGATGCTGTTTTCCTGCGTTCATGACCTACAAGTTGAGGAGGGATGTCTATTTTTTCCGGAGGCAGAATTGTGACAGTAACCTTGGGAAACCAACAGACATATCCACGTCCCTTCATATAAGATAAACGACTGTACTGTGCTCCCTCAATTGCGATGGGCAAGATGGTAGCGTCGCTCTTGTCTGCAATTAACCCAGGACCTTCATAAATTTTCATTAATGATCCGGTCACTGTGATACGCCCTTCCGGAAAGATCACGGCTTTTTTATTTTGTTTGAGATACTTAACCATTGACTTTACAGAGAGGGGATTTCTTGCATCCATCTCAAACAAATCGACAAAGAATAAAAATGGTTTAAATGATTTTTTAGCAGCTATATTTGTATTAATAGCAAAGGTGGGTGTTTCTGGTAACCAGGCATAGAGCAAGATACCATCTAGCAAGGAAGTATGATTCGCTATAATTAAGACACGTTCTCCAGCCTTCTCATAGTTTTCTAAACCAGTGACTTCGACTTTGTAGAGTAGACGAAGTAAAACTCGAAAGAATAATTTCCACAGGCGCATCATGTTTATCATTGTACGTGCAAAAGTACCACTATGAGAATAGCTTGCTCATTTGGGAACAAAAAATAATTACTCAGGAAGGTATTTTCAGACGCCAGTCACTGATTGTTGGACGATTAAGCTCTGACCGGGTTGCAAATGTTTCCCTTTCTTTAGTTTATTCCATCTGAGTAAATCGTTTACATGAATATCAAACTTTCTTGCTATTAACCATAACGAATCACCTCGTTTTACTACATAGGCAGTGGGTTTCGTGTTATTCGCAACGGTCTTGATTAAATTATTGCTCGTGCTGTTTTTATCCTGTTTAACCCAAACAGTCAGCTTTTGGCCAGGTTTAAGCAGACTCTTTTTTGAAATACCATTCCATCGTGTAAGCTGGTTGACGCTAATGCCATAGTGACGCCCAATATCCCAAAGGTTGTCTCCACGTTTCACAGAGTAGATATAACGTTTCCCATTACCAGTTTTTTTGAGGCCTTTAAATTTTCTGGCATCTGCGCTCAATGTGTAAAATCTACTATCTTCTTTTGCGGTAGGAATCAATAATGAATGACCTGCGCGTATCCTGCTGTTTTTCAGTCGATTAATGTTTTTTAATGCTGTGACACTGGTTTGATATCGTGCAGCAATCTGGCTTAGTGATTCTCCTTTACTAATCTTATGTTGTTTCCAGCTTATACGCTCGGACTTGGGTAAGGTTGCCAGTTTTTGTTTAAATGTATTAGCTTTGTCTAGTGGTATCAGTAAGCGATGTGGTCCTTTTGGATCCGTTGCCCAACGACTGAAACCAGGGTTCAGTGTATAGAGCTCATCCATGGTTAAACCAGATAGTTTGGCGGCAGTAGCGAGATCAATTTGGCTACTAACATCAATTTTTTCAAAGTAAGGTTTATTTGGAATAGTCTTGAAATTGATATTGTACTTAGCATTATTCCTCAAAACTTCAGCGACAGCTAAAAGACTAGGGACATAGCTACGAGTCTCACGGGGTAGACGTAATGACCAGAAGTCAGTTCCCTTGCCGGCTTTCTTGTTCCTTCTTATCGCTTTTTCGACATTCCCTTCTCCTGCGTTATAGGCCGCCAGGGCATGGAACCAGTTGCCATTAAAGCGTTTATGTAAACTTTGCAGATAATCCAGTGCACCATCAGTCGCAGCAATGATGTCGCGACGACCGTCATACCACCAGTTTTGCTTCATGCCAAAACGTTTACCGGTTGCCGGGATAAACTGCCAGATACCTGAGGCATGGCTTGGAGAGTAGGCAAATGGGTGATAGGCACTCTCCACAATGGGCAAGAGTGCTAAATCAAGCGGCATATTGCGTTCTTTTAATTTGGAAATAATATGGAATAGGTAAGGCTGGGCGCGGTCCGAAACACGATCCATATAATCTTGATTGCGAGCAAACCATGTGACTTTATCCTTAACACTGCGTTGGTTTATATTGCTGGCAAATTGCAGGTCATCTTTGATTAAAAACCAAAGGTTTGAGTGTTCTTTTTTGTGTGCGACCTGGTTTTCGAGATCATTATCGACATTGATCTCTGAGCTAACCATCCCCGGCTTATGATTGACTAGATTTTTTGACGTCAGTGCTAGTGACCGACTTTTATCTGCGGTCGGTACGGGATCTACTGTGTCGGGTCGGGTAGAGTTGAAGTTACAAGCGCTGATTATTAGTGGTGCTAAGCAAATAATTGCTTTACGTATCATATGCATGGCCGAATGCTAGGGACAGGATGTGTTTGGGTCAAGTATTAATTTTCAGACGAAAATGTATTTTTCACCTGTTATTAGAAATCATCTTTCCATTTCCGTAGCGCAGCAAAAACTTCGGATGGTTCATTCAAGTCTTTATCTGAAAAATGACTGGCAGCCATTATTACGTCACTTATCTCACAACGTAAAAATGGATTTGTTTGTTTTTCCTCCGCCAAGGTTGCGGGCACAGTAGGTTGGTTTGAATTTCTGAGTTTTTCAACATGCTGCAAGCGTTTATGTATCGCTGCATTATCAGGTTCGACGCTGGCAGCAAACTTGAGATTACTAGCGGTATACTCGTGCCCACAATAGAGTAGAGTGCTATCAGGCAGGGTTTTGAATTTTGATAAAGAAGCGTGCATCTGTGGTGGCGTACCTTCAAACATGCGGCCACAACCGGCAGTAAACAGCGTATCACCGCTAAACACCACAGTATCCGTATAATAGGCGATTGCGCCGGATGTATGCCCCGGGACATCCAATATCTCAAGACTCAGTTCCAGTTCAGACAGAGAAATAATATCACCTTCGGCAACCGGGTTAGTACTACCTGCAACAGTCTCTGTCTTCGGAGTATAAACCGGGATTTCAAATTGTTCGGTAATTCCCTGGATACCGCCAACATGGTCCCAATGATGATGCGTGATCATGATCGCAACAGGGATTAGCCTCTCAGATTTAATGATATCCAACACCGGTTCTGCTTCACTGGGGTCGACAATAGCGACGTGTCGGCTTATTTTGTTTTTCAATAACCAGATATAGTTATCCTTTAGGGCGGGTAGGGGTATGATCTCTAGCATGATTTTATCTGTATCCGAGTCAGTTTGTTAACAGAGTAGTTTATGATTTAAATTTATGAATTCTGAATATACAAAGACATTATCACTCAGAGCGAAATTCTCAAGTTGGTTTGATAGACCACTGGGTAGAGCGGTATATGCTGCAGAGATTGAACAATTAGAAGACATACTGCCGGGATTGTTTGGCTATCATATATTGCAGTACGGTTATTCGGCAGAATCAAACTATCTGACAGCATCCCGAATTGCCAATAAAACAATACTGTTTCTGGATAATACGGAGTTAAATAATAGTGTAACAGCAGTACGCACTAGTGCAGAAGAACTACCCTTGGCTATGGATAGCGTGGATGTCATTGTTTTGCCGCACATTCTTGAGTATTCCAAAGACGCACATAAATTATTACGGGAGATGGAACGTGTCCTCATTGACGATGGACATGTTGTTATCATCGGTATAAATCCATTGAGTCTCTGGGGACTATGGCACATGTTTAAATGCTGGTGGGGCGAAATGCCCTGGAGTGGACAGTTGATTTCAATCCCAAGATTAAAAGATTGGTTATCGTTACTGGATTTTGAAGTAGAAAAAACAAACGGATTTTTCTTTTCACCACCATTGAGTAACCAAAATTGGCGCAATAAATTTATGCCCTTAGAACGATTAGGACGTTATTGTTGGCCAGTATGTGGGGGATTGTATGTTGTCGTGGCGAAAAAGCGCACTGTGCCTTTAAATCCGATCAAGATGCAATGGCGCGCTAAACGAAATATGATTGGATCAGGGGTAATTGAACCCACAACACGAAATCGATAAAACAACCTTAAATTATTATGAGTGAAGCAATACATATCTTTTCCGATGGCGCATGCCGAGGTAACCCTGGCCCGGGGGGCTGGGGAACCTTGTTAAAATATAACAGTACTGAAAAAGAACTCTATGGTGCTGAATCAGAAACTACTAACAATCGCATGGAGTTAATGGGTGCGATTATGGGGCTCGAAGCATTAAAAGGTGAGTGTGACGTTGTACTGACAACTGATTCGCAATATGTGATGAAAGGCATTACCGAGTGGATGGAAGGTTGGAAGAGTCGAGGCTGGAAAACAGCGGCCAAAAAGCCAGTAAAGAATAAAGATCTTTGGTTGCGACTGGATGAAGCCTGTACCCCACATAAAATAAGATGGGAATGGGTTAAAGGACATAGTGGACATGATGAAAATGAGAGGGTGGACCAATTGGCTAATAAAGCCATCGATGAGATGTTTGCTGGTAGCACTTCATGAGACAGATAGTTCTTGATACAGAAACGACAGGACTGGAGCCCAAACAAGGTCATCGTATCATCGAGATAGGGTGTGTTGAGATTGTTAATCGACGCAAAACAGATCGACACTTTCATCAATACCTGAATCCTGATAGAGAAATTGATGATGGTGCATTTAACGTGCATGGACTTGGAAATGAGTTTCTCGCGGACAAGCCACGTTTTGCTGATATAGCCCAGGAATTTATCGACTTTATTAGAGATAGCGAACTGATTATTCATAATGCCCCATTTGATATTGGCTTTTTAAACGCAGAATTAAAAAAACTGGGTAGAAAATGGGGGCAGACGGAAGACTATTGTTCAGTAGTTGATACTCTGATAATGGCTCGTGAGAAACACCCGGGACAAAAGAATAATCTGGATGCCTTGTGCAAGCGTTATGAAATAGATAACTCAGAGCGTGATTTACACGGCGCACTACTTGACGCACAGATACTACTTGATGTGTATTTGGTCATGACAGGTGGTCAAGAGACTTTGAGTTTTGACGCTTCACAAGAACATCACGCCGTCGAACAGACTAAATCAAGAATTGTAGATGTTAATCGCAAGTCGCTACCTGTTATTGAGGCGACCGCGGAAGAACTTATGGAGCATGAAAAATATCTGGATAGGATTAAAGAGGAGAGCGGAGGAAAATGTGTATGGATAGACAGCGGCTATGATTAATGTCCTTGTTTTACGTCTACTATAGTCAATAAAAGCTACAGTAAAACATGTCGCACAAAAAATATTTTTTAATACTCTCGTTTATTTTTTTTGTTGAATTTTCAATCCTTGCAGTAGCACCACATGACCGTTCAGACTGGGCATTGGAAAATGTATTGGTTCTTGCATTTGTTATCGCTATGGCGGCAAGCTACAAAAAGTTTACGTTCTCAAGAATATCCTACAGTCTGATTTTTATATTCATGTGCTTACATGAAATAGGCGCGCATTACACTTATGCGAAAGTACCTTACGACTCTTTTTTAATATCGAACTTTGGTTTTAGTCTTAACGAGATGATGGACTGGGATAGAAATCATTTCGATCGATTGGTTCATTTTCTTTATGGTTTATTGATGGCCTACCCATTTAGAGAGATTTATTGTCGTATTGCCTATGGAAAAGGTTTTTGGGGCTATTTTTTTCCTTTGTTATTCACCATCGCCGCATCAATGATTTTCGAATTGTTCGAATGGGCTGCTGCCGAATTATTTGGTGGCGATCTGGGTGTGGCTTATCTCGGGACCCAAGGCGATGTCTGGGACGCACAAAAAGATATGGCGTTAGCTAGCCTGGGAGCGTTTATTGCGATGCTGATCGTGATCGTAATTAATCTACGTTTGCAGAAAGATTTCAATAAAGAATGGAAAAATAGTTTACGGATTAAGCGAAAGAGGCCATTGGGGGAGGATGAGATTGCGAGGTTGCTCGATGAGCAGGATAAGGACTAACTTATTCTCCTTCGTCATTCCCGTGAATACGGGAATCCAGTTTAAATTAATATTTTTTATTCTGTTTCTCATTGGTTTCGCCTTTTGCGGCGAGTTACTTTCTCTTGCGTGCCCAAGAGAAAGTAACCAAAGAGAAGGGCACCCAAATGCTCTGGCCTAGCGGCTACCCTCGTCGGCGTGCTGTTATTCGGGTCGCGCATACATTCATCCCTGAATGAATGCGCTCAATTGTGCGTCCATGCACAATTGCCCCGATAACAGCTCACCCACTCGGCGAAGCATAACGGCATTAGTACGCTGACAGATTGCTATGTGGTAATCTTCAGTAAACATCGAAGCATTTGGTGTGTTATATAGTTTCAAATATTAAAAATATTGGAGTTTGTTTTGAATAAACGATTTCGCAAAGGAATGTTTTTCTTTTTTCTGCTCATCTTGTCAAATTATTGTTATGCCGAAATTAACGTAGAACAGTCAGAAATTCTAGCGCATAAAAATCTGCAAGTTAAAGCTGGCAATTATTCTTATTATAAGTTTAATCTTAGAAGAGGAGATAAATTAAAAGCCGACTTTAAAATAAGTGGCGGCATTAATAAAAGTCTAAATATATATTTACTGGATAAAATTAATTTTAATCTATTCAGTCAAAACAAGAGTTTTAACTACTTTACTGGCGCATCCGCTTCGGCAAAGGGTATTTTTGGATATTCTTTTCCCATAATGAGGGATGATGAATATTATCTGATTTTAGACAACAGGAATGCCTTACTGCTTTCTAGAAAAATTACTGCCGATGTTTACAGGGTTACAGAAAACAGAACGACAAGACATATTGCTGAAAAGAAAGTTTTAAATGATATGTATTATGGTTTTTTGAAAAAACTTTTTATATTTGATGATTTTGATATTAGCCTTAAAGTATGTGGATTTGAAAATGCATTTTCTAATCCACATATTACCTTATGTCGAGAGCTGGATTATGCAAATGACAGTAAAAATATAAGTGCGGCAACTACACTAATTATGTTTCATGAGTTTGGCCACTCTCTAATGAATATATGGGGTATGCCAGCTTATGACAATGAAGATTTAGCCGATGAATTTGCAGTTGTTCTGGCTCTTTTTGGAAATAAAGCTGAAGCGGTACGTGATGGGATAGAGTTTTGGGTAAATAAAAATTCGAAGGGTGAAGCATTAAATAAGCTAAATAATAACGTTAGACATACTATTTCTATTCAAAGAGCCCGAAATATCGTTAGTTGGATTCAGAACCGTAATGATGTCTTGCTTAGGTGGCAAAAACAACTTGCTCCACATATGACGAATGAAGCGTTGCTTAAGTTAAATGATTCCTCGGAGCCTTGGGTTAATCATGATGTGGTTTCGAATGAATTAGGGACTAGAGATTTAAATAATATAAAAGAAGATGTTGTAGAGAATCATTCTGATAGTAGATTTTCTAGTAATGACTTTTCAGGCTCATGGCGGCTTACGATAAAGAAGAGAAATACATATCTTGACTTTACTTTTTCTCCTGATGGTGTTTTTAATTTTTCAGTAAACTTAGGAAACTCGAAAAGGTCATTTGTATCTGGGATAGGATACGGTAAATGGCATCTTGATGGTGGTAAGTTTTTTGGTGAGATTACAAATTCAAGTCATTATCTATATAAAAATGGTTACAAATGGGTAGATATGGTTACGTCTGTATCTGATAGAGAATTTAAAGTGGTTACGGAAAGTGGTGTTGTGGAAATTTTTGAAAAAATCAGGTGATCGATCGAAGAGTATATTCACCCGTATGGCATGCTGAGGAAGTGATTAGTAATGAGGGTTAACTGTACAGGATGTACAGTTAAGCGCATTTGGACAGGAGTCCGTATGCGCGACCCTCTTTGCTGATTACTGACGAAGGGAGCCGTAGGCCATGACATTTGGGTGCTCTTCTCTTTGGTTACTTTCTCTTGAGCACGCAAGAGAAAGTGACTCGCCATAAAGGCGAAACCAATGTGAAAAAGAACTAAAGAAGTTTATTGTTTGACTGGGCATGGATTGCTCCTGCAATCCTTATGCATTCCCTTCATCCATGAAGGTCATTCATGTGCTCACAGGAATGACGAAAGAGAAATTAAAGGATGGGCTAAAGACCTAACCCATCCTCAGATAAAACTATTAACTACCCGTTGCCTCTTTTGTCATCTTTTGCAATTCGCCTTTCTCATAGAGATCCATAACGATATCGCAACCGCCGACGAGTTCTCCATTAATGAATACTTGTGGGAAGGTTGGCCAGTTTGAATATTGTGGCAGGTTTTGACGCATTTCTGGTTGTGCCAGTACGTCGACGAAACCGAACTCGACATCACATTCTTTTAATGCTTGTACGGTGCGCATTGAAAAGCCGCATTGTGGGAAGTCGGGTGATCCTTTCATGAAAAGGACGACAGGGTTTTCTGCCAGTTTCGCTTTAATTTGTTCCATTGGATCCATTACATATACCTCGGGTTAATATCTCGTTTTAGTCGCTTCTATGCCTCCTGCAATCGCGGCATTTGTGCATCCTGCATTTCCGTTGTGGCGGATTATACGCGAAAGAGGCACGCAATCACCAATTGTTGTAGATGCCTTGTACTCGCCGGTTTAGATGTGGGCGGCAGTGTGGATTTCAAGTGCAGTATTGTTTATATCGTTCCTTGTTTAGTTAGGAATGCTCGTTTAAGGATGGTTTCAGCCCTGATAACGTAGATTCCTGTTTTTTAGCGTTATTCTGTAGTGAAAGGGGTGGAAGCGGACACGGACATCAGTATAATCCTAGCCAGCATTTTACTGCATATTTAAGAAACATTTATTTTTATCCGGGGGTAATTAGTATGAATCCACTCAAGTCAGTGCACGGCACGTTAGCGCTTGGTTTTATAACAGCGATAGTTGTTATGTTTTTGGTTGGCGGTAAGCCTGAGTTCAACCTATTGTCTTTAACCGTCTGGATACATGTCTTTTTTGGCGTTATCTGGATTGGCCTACTTTACTATTTCAATTTTGTGCAGGTTCCTGCAGTTGGAGTGGCTTTAGCTGATGAGGGTGGTCCTGGTCCTGCGGCGATTAATAAGTATGTCGCACCTCGTGCATTGTGGTGGTTCCGTTGGGGGGCATTAGGTACCTGGTTAACGGGAGCTTCTGCACTGGAATCATTGGGCGTTGGTCTTAAAAATGCTTTCTTGTTGCAAGAAGGCGGATTGGTTATTGGCTTAGGTGCCTGGATGGGTACAATCATGCTGTTTAATGTTTGGGTATTGATCTGGCCGAACCAGAAAAAAATTCTGGGTATTGTTGAAGCCAGTGCCGAGGAGATTGCTAAAGGAAAAGTCGTTGCATTAATGGCATCACGAACCAATACCTTTCTTTCTATCCCTATGCTGATGTGCATGGTGGGTTTTGGACATGGTCTGCCTTTATAAGACTTAAAGTATTCAATTCTTGTGTTTGAGCCCGGCTCATGGCCGGGCTTATTAGTTATAGGGATGTGATTTATGCTGCGGGTACAGGACGTACAAGAGTGGCGAATTTTAGAGTCGGATAAATATCGACTTATCTGGAATGTAATCCAATGAGCAGTGTATTAATGTCAAATTATCAACCGCTATCGATTGAGTTTATAAAAGGGTCAGGTGCCTGGCTTACGGATACTCAAGGTGAGCGCTACCTGGATGCACTCAGCGGTATCGCTGTTTGTGGTTTGGGCCATGCGCATCCATCTGTGCAAGAGGCCATCGCCGATCAAGCGGCTAAATTAATCCATACCTCTAATCTTTACCGTATTCCATTACAAGAAAAATTGGCTAAAAAACTAGTTCAACATTCAGGGATGGAGAAGGTCTTTTTTTGCAATTCCGGTGCTGAAGCAAATGAAGCGGCGATAAAACTAGCGCGTTTGTATGCAAGCAATAAAAAAATCACTAATCCTGTCATTGTTGTCATGGAAAAAAGTTTTCACGGCCGAACAATGGCGACTTTAAGTGCAACGGGTAACACAAAAGTGCATCAAGGGTTCGACCCTTTAGTCGAAGGTTTTAGACATATCCCTTATAACGATATTGATGCCTTGAATGCGCTTGCAAATGAAGATTTAAATATTGTCGCAGTGATGGTTGAACCGATATTAGGTGAGGGTGGTGTTGTTATCCCTGATGCAGGTTATTTGAAAGCGATAAGAGCATTCTGTGATCAATACGATTGCTTAATGATGGTTGATGAGATCCAAACTGGTATGTGTCGCACGGGAAAATGGTTTGCCTTTCAACACGGAGAGGTTATGCCCGACGTTATGACCTTGGCTAAGGCCTTGGGTAATGGCGTTCCAATTGGTGCCTGTATTGCGAGAGGCGAGGCGGCAAATTTATTTCAACCCGGTAATCATGGCTCTACTTTTGGTGGAAACCCATTAGCTTCCAGAGCTGCGTTAGCGGTGATTGAAATCATGGAGGATGATTGCCTTGCACATCGTGCAGAAAAGCTCGGTAATCGATTATTAGACGGCTTTAAACAAGCGTTAAAGGATGTTCAAGGAATTAAAGAGATCCGCGGTAATGGATTGATGCTGGGTATTGAGTTAGATGTAGATGCTCCTGACCTAGTGGCATTAGCATTAAAAGAAAAATTGTTGATCAATGTAACAGCGGGCAACGTTATTCGTTTATTGCCAGTATTAGTGATGAGTGACTCTGAAGCAGATCAAATTGTCTCTACATTGAGTAAATTATTAAAAGCCTATCTAGATTGAAGGTGAGGTTATGGAACCAAGACATTTTTTAACACTAAATAGTTTCAGTAGAGATGAGTTGTTGTCGATCATCAATCGTGCATCTGCATTAAAAAAGCAAGTAAGAGAAAAAAATTACGATACAACGTTGAATAATCGTGTTTTAGGTATGATCTTTGAAAAATCATCTACCCGCACACGCGTTTCATTTGAAGCGGGTATGGCGCAGTTGGGTGGCCATGCTATCTATCTGTCACCAACAGGCTCCCAAATCGGACGTGGTGAACCGATAGAAGATACGGCACGCGTTTTATCAAGAATGGTTGATTGCATTATGTTAAGAACATTTGAGCATGAACGGCTCGAAACCTTCGCGGCATATTCCGATGTGCCGATCATTAATGGTTTGTCTGATAGTTTCCATCCGTGTCAGTTGTTGGCAGATTTATTAACTTATTATGAAAAACGGGGCTCAATTGAAGGGAAGAAAGTAGTTTGGCTTGGGGATGGCAATAATATGTGTCACTCCTATATGAATGCTGCAAAGATTTTTAATTTTAAGTTAACAGTGGCTTGTCCTGTAGACTATGAGCCTGATGCCAGTATATTAGAGTCTACAAAACAATTTGTTTCTATAGAACGCGATCCGCTGGATGCTGTTAAGAATGCGGATCTGGTGGTAACAGATGTTTGGGCCAGTATGGGGCAAGAAGACGAACAGAATCAGCGAATAAAACAATTCGCACCTTATCAGGTTAATACAGATTTAATGGAATGTGCTAATGGCGATGCCTTGTTTATGCATTGTTTACCTGCACATCGAGGCGAAGAAGTGTCTGCGGCAGTCTTGGAAGGCCCCCAAAGTGTTGTTTGGGAAGAAGCTGGTAATCGTTTGCATTCACAGAAGGCCTTATTGGAATTCTTACTGAGTTAAAAAAGCACCATTATGATGCATGATGATTCAGAATCGTTTTTGCGAGGTCACGAAAACGCGGAAAGCATTCTAATGCGGCTTGTCTGTTCGAAGTGCAGAACCGCAGGTGGTTTTTATTCGATTCATTTTTAATTTTTATAGCAATAGTCACGATAAATAGTAATGCATTTTTTATTGAGTAACGATGATGGTTATCAATCGCCTGGCTTATCTGCTTTGGCAGAGATGTTAGCTGAATTGGGAAAAGTGACCATTGTCGCTCCTGATAGAGATCGTAGCGGTGCAAGTAATTCACTGACACTAGACGCACCACTGTATGTCAAACAAGATAGCCGCGGTTACCATTATGTCAATGGCACGCCAACTGACTGCGTGCATTTAGCTATTACAGGTATGTTAGATGATGAGCCTGATATGGTAATCAGCGGCATCAATACTGGTGCAAACCTGGGTGATGACGTGCTTTATTCAGGGACAGTAGCAGCGGCAATGGAAGGGCGTTTCTTAGGTTGTCCTGCTATCGCATTTTCTCTTGCTGGAGAACGGCAGACGGATTATAAACCGGCAGTAAAAATTGCACGAAAAGTGATTAAGTCTCTTATGCAAAAGTCATTAGATGATGTGTTATTAAATGTGAATATCCCTGATGTTGATTACGAGCAGATAAAAGGGATGACGATAACGCGTTTGGGTAACCGACATAAATCTGAACCTGTGCTTGAGGCCTATGATCCGCGTGGAAAAAAAGTCTATTGGATAGGTCAGGTTGGTTCTGAACAAGATGCCGGTGAAGGCACAGATTTTCATGCTATCCGTTCTGGTAAAGTTTCCATTACACCGTTGCAAACTGATTTGACCCGACACCAGTCTCTGGCATCGTTATCTGACTGGATAGAAGGTCTAGACTGATGATGGCTGAGCATAGTGGTATTGGTATGACGTCACAGCGTACCCGTGACCGACTTGCAGATACTTTGGTGGAAATGGGGATTCAATCAGACGTTGTCCTTGATGCTATCCGTAATACACCAAGGCATCTTTTTGTTGATGAAGCCCTGGCGAGTCGCGCGTATGAAAATACAGCACTTCCTATCGGGTTTAGCCAGACTATTTCTCAACCTTATATCGTTGCAAAAATGACGGAAGCATTGATAAAAGACAGAGAATTGGAAAATGTGTTGGAAGTAGGCACAGGTTGCGGATATCAAACTGTCATTATGTCGCAATTCACCAAACGACTTTACACTGTTGAACGCATTAATGGACTACTAATACGAGCGCGTGAACGTTTTCAAAAATTAGGTTGTACCAACATTCGCAGCAAACATGCCGATGGCAATATCGGTTGGTCAACACACGCACCTTTTGATGGCATTATCGTCGCTGCTGCACCCATTGGTGTGCCTGAAGCATTATTGAAACAACTCACTATCGAAGGACGCTTGATTATTCCTGTTGGTAAATCAGGCGATCAGAAATTATTATTAATTACCCGAAAAGAAGACGGGTTTGAAGAAAGAACCATTGATTCGGTAAGTTTTGTTCCCATGCTTGGTGGCATTGACACAACTTGAAAGGAAAAGAATGAGCGCTTGTTATAAGAATGTAATTTGTTTGTTGATTATTCTCTTGCTACAGGCATGTTCTGGAACTGGTGTCGCTCCGGTTGCTAATCGTGGAGAAGTTAAAGAAACAGAACCAACTGTCAGTCAACGTGGTACAGCAAGTCAACCAAGACCTGCGCCAAAAGCTAAACCAATCATACAAAATAAATCGGGTTATCATATTGTTGGTCAAGGAGACACGCTATATTCGATCGCATGGCGTTATAACTATGATTATAAATCGGTAGCCCGTTGGAATCAGATCAATGCACCTTATACGATTTATCCGGGGCAACTTATTCGTTTGAAACCTGTTCTTAAAAAGAACGTAGCTACTACAAAACCAAACGTAATCGTAAAAAAAACACCTTCTGTCTCTCCACCAAAATCAATATCTAAAAAAACGGTTAAACAATCAAGTGTCATTACTTCAAACAACAAGTTCAAGACTGCTTTACCAAATGGCCCTATTAAATGGTCATGGCCAACGACGGGAAAACTAGTCAGATCTAATTCTCCCACGTCAAAGAAAGGGATAGATATTTCAGGTAAACCAGGACAGCAAATAAAAGCCGCGGCTGCGGGAGATGTTGTTTACAGTGGGAGTGGACTTCTCGGTTACGGAAAGCTTATTATCATAAAACATAATGAAACGTATCTGAGTGCCTATGCATATAACAGTAAACTTTTGGTCAAGGAGGGAGATAGAGTTAATGCTGGACAGCAAATCTCCGAAATGGGACAAGACCATACTGGACGTACTGTGCTTCATTTTGAAATACGTAAAAATGGCAAACCTGTCACTCCTGGCAAACATCTCCCCAAAAAACGAGTATAAGTGTTCCGTTGTCTCGGTGATTGTATGAAAGACGATATGAAAAACTCGAAATCAGAACAAAAATCTAAAGAAAATGTTGATGCTTCTGTGAATAATGAAGGACAAGAAAGTATCGTTGAGAGTAATGATAAGACTGATACTAAAAAATTAATTACTGAAACAGCACCGGTTTCATCTGGTGATTTGGATGCAACCCGTCTGTATCTGAATGAGATTGGTTTTTCTCCTCTATTAACAGCTGAAGAGGAAGTTTATTTTTCACGAAAATCATTAAAGGGAGATGAAAGCGCAAGAAAACGTATGATTGAAAGTAATTTGCGTCTCGTCGTAAAAATTGCACGTCGTTATATGAATCGTGGTCTTGCGCTTCTCGACTTAATAGAGGAAGGCAATCTGGGTTTGATTCGTGCTGTCGAGAAATTTGATCCTGAGAGAGGCTTTCGTTTTTCTACTTATGCGACTTGGTGGATACGCCAGACAATTGAACGGGCATTAATGAATCAGACCCGTACGGTACGGTTACCGATACATGTTGTGAAAGAGATTAATATTTATTTACGCGCAGCACGAAAACTTGCGCAAACGCTGGATCGCGAACCTAGTCCGGAAGATGTGGCTGAAATGCTCGATCAACCAATAGAAGTTGTGAAGCGCATGCTCGGGCTGAACGAGAGAACAACTTCGGTTGATAGTCCCAGTCCTTATGATTCGGAAAAATCGTTGTTAGATACTTTGCCGGATGAACATAACCTTGACCCTTCTCTATTATTACAAAATAGTGATGTAAAAGAACATATTGATGCCTGGTTGAGCCTACTTACAGATAAACAATGCGCCGTCGTTGAAAGGCGTTTTGGTTTGCATGGTAATGATGTCTCTACACTGGAAGAAATCGGTAATGAATTAGGTGTCACTCGAGAGCGAGTTAGACAAATTCAGATTGAGGCGATCAAGCGTTTGAGACAAATTTTACAAAAAGAAGGCCTTTCACTTGAAGCCTTAAATATGGAGCACTAAATATCAGATAGAAACAAGCAGGCAACAACATCTCTGCCTTCATCAACTAATAAGTTATAACTTCGGCACGCTGCGCCCGTATCCATGATTTCTAAACCGATATTTTTTGAGGCAGCATAAGCAATTAGCTCGGGGTTTGGAAAACTTGGTGTCTTACCGCTACCAATGATGATTATTTCTGGTTGCCATAATATGATTTGATCTAGATGTTGCGTTGCAAGATTCTGATAAGAGTCTACTAGCCAGTTTTCAATTAATCGATCCTTTGAGACAACAAGGTTTGTTTCTATAAGTGTGTCTTTTAATGTAAAAGTGTCATTAGAATAGGAAGTAATTTTGTTTGAAGTAGAAAATTCGCTATCAAGTTCAATCTTCATGGGTTTTGTGACCTTATATTTAATAGGGTTAGCATTATATTGTAGTAAGTAAGAATATTTAAATTTAAAACGGGAGGTAAGTAAAAGTGAAAATTATATTATTGGGACCACCAGGTGCAGGGAAAGGTACTCAAGCAAATTTGATCAAAGAAAAATTTAACATTCCACAAATCTCAACAGGCGATATGTTACGTGCAGCAGTGAGTGCTGGGACAACATTGGGACTTGAAGCAAAAAAGGTAATGGATGCTGGAGGACTAGTTTCTGATGACTTGATTCTTGGTTTGGTAAAGGAACGTGTTAATGAAGATGATTGTTCAAATGGATATTTACTTGATGGCTTCCCAAGGACAATTGCGCAAGCTGACGGCATGGTTAATCTGGGTATAGATGTTGAATATGTTGTTGAAATTAAAGTAGAAGATAGCGCTATTATTAGCCGAATGAGTGGGCGTAGAGCACATTTAGCTTCTGGCCGAACCTATCATGTTGTGTTTAATCCACCTAAGGTAGAAGGCAAAGATGATGTGACTGGTGAAGATATTGTTCAAAGAGATGACGATAAGGAAGATACCGTTAAAAAACGTTTAGATGTTTATCATGAACAAACATCACCATTAGTAAAATATTATACCGACTTATCAAATCAGAATGGTTCTAAAACAAAATACGTTAGTGTAAATGGAATGAATAATGTGAATGACGTACTGAAGGATATACTTTCACAACTAACATAATTATTAGTGTTAATGATTTATTTAACATTAATTATTGTAAAAATAAGGACAAAAAAGTATCTATTTTGTGATCTATAAACATTATTTAAAAAAAATTATAGAAAAAAGATAAAACATGACTATAATTGTTTGCGTGTATGTTTAATGTAATGTATATATCCATTTTGTTAATACAAATATTCAGTTTCAGGGGAGTCTCTAAACATGGCAAAGAAAAAAGCAAAGAAGAAGACTGCGAAGAAGAAAGTCGCAAAAAGATCTACTAAGAAAAAAGTAGCTAAGAAGAAAGCTAAGAAAAAAGTAGTTAGA
>TARA_R110002110_G_scaffold414147_1_pt1 | contig 139743 bp, 132 predicted proteins | sample TARA_R110002110 | Tara Oceans TARA_R110002110 (sample SAMEA4397330) | marine metagenome | biome: Polar Biome; feature: [SRF] surface water layer (ENVO:00010504); material: water (ENVO:00002006), including particulate matter (ENVO:01000060) such as... | depth 5 m | reverse complement strand
GAAGGTGAGCTGGTCGCGTGGGTGCAGGAAGCCCGCAATGGCGCGGTCGGCCTTGCGATCAACGCCGGCGCCTACACCCACACATCGGTCGCCGTCCACGACGCCCTGCGCCTGCTCGACATCCCGATCGTCGAAGTGCATTTGTCGAACATCTTCGCGCGCGAGGAATTTCGACATAAATCATATATCAGCGCGGCGGCGACCGGTGTTGTCTGCGGCTTTGGTTCCCACAGCTATGTGCTGGCAATTTCCGCGCTCGCGGCCCGAATGGATCTGTAGCGAATGAGTGATCCCTTTGACATTGATCCCGACCTGGTCCGCAAACTCGCCGACCTGCTGAACGAAACGGGTCTGGCCGAAATCGAGTATGAGGACAACGGCAAGCGCGTGCGCGTGGCGATGCCCAGCGTGGCAGCCGCCGCCGTACAGGTCGGAGCACCCGCAGCGGTGACGAGTACTCCAGCCCCGACCACACCAGGCGATGCAGCCGCGCATCCGGGTGCGGTCACCTCGCCGATGGTCGGCACGGTCTATCTCGCCCAGGCCCCCGAAGACCCGCCCTTCGTCAAGGCGGGCGACGCGGTTCGCGAAGGCCAGACGCTGTTGCTGATCGAGGCCATGAAGACCTTCAACGAGGTCAAGGCGCCCCGCGCGGGTACGCTCCAAAGCATCGCTGTGGCAAGCGGCCAGCCGGTCGAGTTTGGCGAAGTCCTTGCCATTATCGAATAAGCCAGGCCGGCAGCCCCGATGTTCAACAAGGTCCTGATCGCCAACCGCGGGGAAATTGCCCTGCGCATCCATCGCGCGTGCAAGGAGATGGGCATCTCGACGGTCGCTGTTCACTCGACGGCGGACTCGAATGCCATGCATGTCCGCCTGGCCGACGAGAGCGTGTGTATCGGCCCACCACCCGCAACGGACAGCTACCTCAACATCCCCGCGATCCTGTCGGCCGCGACCGTCACAGATGCCGATGCCATCCATCCCGGCTACGGATTCCTGTCGGAGAATGCCAACTTCGCGCGGATCGTCGAGGAACATGGGCTCGCCTTCATCGGGCCGAGCTCGGATCTGATCGCCACGATGGGCGACAAGGTCGCCGCGAAGGACGCGATGAAGCGCGCCGGCGTGCCGGTCGTCCCCGGGTCGGACGGCGCCGTGAAGTCGGCCAGGGATGCCATTCCGATCGCCGCGGACATTGGCTACCCGGTCATCGTCAAGGCCGCGTCGGGCGGCGGCGGGCGCGGCATGAAGGTCGTCGAGCGCCCCGAGGACCTCGAGAACGCATTCAACATGGCCTCGACCGAGGCGCTGGCCGGTTTCGGCGATGCGACGGTCTACCTCGAGAAATATCTCGGCCATCCGCGCCATGTGGAAGTCCAGGTCATCGCCGACGGCAAGGGCAACGCCGTTCACCTGTTCGAGCGTGATTGCTCGCTCCAGCGCAAGCACCAGAAGGTTCTCGAGGAGGCCCCCTGCCCGATCCTCGATGAGGCAACCCGCCAGCGCATCGGCAAGGTCTGCGCCGACGCGGCCGCCGACATCGGCTACCGCAGCGCCGGGACATTCGAATTTCTCTACGAGAATAACGAGTTCTACTTCATCGAGATGAACACCCGCGTGCAGGTGGAGCATCCGGTCACCGAGATGATCTGCGACATCGATATCGTCGCCGAGATGATCCGCATTGCAGCGGGTGAGGAAATGTCCCTGCGGCAGGAGGACATCAAGATCAACGGCCATGCATTCGAATGCCGGATCAACGCCGAGGATCCCGTGACGTTCACGCCATCGCCGGGCCGGATTAACGAGTTTCACGCGCCGGGCGGGCTCGGCGTCCGCGTTGATTCCGCACTGTATGCCGGCTACAGCATCCCGCCCTATTACGACAGCCTCGTGGCCAAATTGATCGTCCACGGCCGCACGCGCGACGAAGCGCTGATGCGGTTGCGGCGCGCGCTCGGAGAGATGGTCGTGTCGGGCGTGGCCACCACGATCCCGCTGCACCAACGCCTCGCGAACAATGAGTCATTCATCTCCGGTGACTATGACATTCATTGGCTCGAAAGTTTCGTCGCGAGCGACTAGGTTTGCCGCATGACCGGACTGACGCCGCAACTTCTCCTGGGAGCCTACGCCAGCGGAATATTTCCGATGGCGGAAAGCCGCAACGACGCCGATCTGTACTGGATCGACCCGGACGTACGCGGCGTGCTGCCACTTGATGCGTTTCACATTCCGCGCCGATTGCGCAAAACCATTCGGACCAGCCCCTTCGAGATACGCTGCGACAGCGATTTCGTCGCCACCGTGCGCGCCTGCGCGGAACCCCAGGGCAATCGACCGGACACCTGGATCAATGACGAGATCGAACGCCTCTACAGCGCTCTGTTCGAGATGGGGTTTGCCCATTCGGTTGAGTGCTGGGATGACGGCGCGCTCATTGGTGGGCTCTATGGCGTCAGCCTCGGGGGTGCTTTCTTCGGCGAAAGCATGTTTTCGCGTGCACGTGATGCCAGCAAGGTCGCGCTTTGCCATCTCGCCGCGCGGCTACAAAAAAGCGGGTTCGTTCTCCTCGACAGCCAGTTCGTCACTGACCATTTGCGCCAGTTCGGGGCGGCGGAAATCGACCGCGCAGACTACAAGCAGCAGCTTGCGGCCGCTCTCAAAGTAGACGCTGATTTTCAGCCGGCGTTGTCGGAGGCCGAGTTCGAGGCCTTCATACAATCCACGACCCAGACATCGTAGACCGGATGCTCGAGTGCGGAGACGGCCGGACTGGATGCGAACATCCAGCCGGTGAACAGGTCGCGCGGCAGCGCGGTTTCAAACGTCTCGTCGATCTCAAGGAACGCGGTACTCTCCGGTGGCTCGGTCGGCGGCGCCTTGTGACAGGCGCGGGCCTGGATCAACAGCGACCCAAAGCGAACCGGCACATCGAAAGGCGCTTCAAAAGTTGAAATACGGGCGGTGACCTTGTCCAGCCCTTGAAGAACTGCACCGACGGAAGACGAGTTCTCGTCTTGCGCCTGCAAGTTAGCGGGCCCGCCCGTTACAATGATCAGCGCGAATGCACCGGTCGCCAGGAATTTTTGCATCAGGATTTGGTCGCGCCGCCACGGGGCATCAGAACTGCCACGGACGAGGTCATTTGGCGTCAGTCGCCAGGAAGATGATTTCCGAGACTGTATCCTCGATCGCTCGAAAATCGCGGGTTCGCGCAATCTCGCCCTGCGGCGCCAGCGTCTCGGCCGCCGTCCCCGGGAACAAGCGCAGATACTTGCCGCCGAGCAGACCCTCGGCCGTGACGCCGGCTTCGGTATCGGCAGGCAGGCGCAGATCACTGCGCACGGAGAAGGTCACGACCGCCTCGAAGGTCTCGTCATCGAGCGAACGGTCGATGACCGAGCCGACCTTCACGCCGGAGATACGCACATCGCTTCCCCGGTCGAGCCCGCCGACTTTCAAGAACCGCGCGGTCAACTGATAGCCATCATCGGCCTGCAGATCGATGGAGCGCGCTCCGAAAAACACAAATCCGATTGCGATCAAGAGAACGACCGCACCAAGGATCGTTTCAACGGCACCGCGTTTCATTGCTTCGCTCCCGTTTCACGTGCTGATTTTGCCTGAGATATGATGAGCCCCAGAAGATCGTCAAGCACGATCGCATCTTCCGTAAAACTGATCCGGCCGCCATCCCGGATCATCTGATCGCCCCCGCCGATATCGACCTGCACGATTTTGCCGCCGAATATGCCGTCGGTAATGATCGCCGCAGTCGCGTCTGTGTCCAGTTCAATGGCCGCGTCGATCCGCAGGGTGGCGCGCACCCGGAATTGTTGGACGAGTTCGAGATTGGCAACCTGCCCAATCTGCACCCCCGCGGCGTGAACCGGATTGCCGACATGGAGCCCGTCCGCCCGGCCAAACACCGCGCTCACATCCATGGTCGAACCATCGGACGTCCGGGCCGGGCCAAAGACCAAGACCAGAATACCAATGACCAAAATCACCACCCCCAGACCAACGGTGACGTCCCGGAGTTCACGTTGCGACGACTTGTTCATCCTGATGCGCTCATCGAAATGACCTGATCACGGAAAATGGGCTACGCAATGGCTGCGCTATTGGGGCGTCCAGGGCTCGTAGTCACCTGTGCCTCGCTTGCGCTCCCCATCGCGCAGAACGCTGCCCGGCGGGTGATACGCGGCGCGCGTGCCCGTGAGGTTCGGAACATGTTCCTGCTGCCAATCATGGCGATGGGCCTCATCGAGCGGCGATTCCGTCATGTGGTGCAACCAGCTGTGCCACTCGGGTGGCACCTTGCTGGCCTCGGGCCGACCCTTATAGACAACCCAGCGACGCTCACGATTGTAGCGGTTGCGGTTGCGCCCCCGGTAATAGCGGTTGCCGAACTTGTCGGAACCGACAAGTTGCCCTGAGACCATGGTCTTAAGCAGTGTTCCCAACGTGGCCATTGAGCGTCCAAATCCCTTAATGCACTGACGTTTCGCGGGACTATGGCACCAGCCCCGGAGTTTGGCCAGAGCCATGATGTCACGTTCACGCGGATTGAAATTACCCTTTCAGGCACATGATATGGTTGATAATTGGGCCCTGAACCCAAAATGTGGTTGCGACGCAAATATCTTGTGGTCTACCGTCCTGAATTACCGAGATTTGGTGTTTTTCGTCGTTTTTGCCACGAAATCGCCATGGACTCGGCGGGGGCCGCCTTTGGCGAGTAATTGGATTTAGGTGCGGCCACCCTGGCTCATTATTTTTTTGATTACGGCGCGTGCTGCGCGTCGGTTTTGGGGGGTTACATGCGGATCCAGCGCCGCTTTACGAACGAAGGCGAGAGTCCTTACACCGCAATCGAGTTTCGCACGACATCGAGCGAAATTCGCAATCCGGACGGTTCAGTTGTGTTTTCGGCCGCTGATATCGAAGTGCCTGCGGCATGGACCCAGGTCGCCTGCGACATTCTGGCCCAGAAATACTTCCGCAAGGCCGGGGTTCCGGCACGGCTGAAGCCCGTCAAGGAAGACGATGTTCCCGAATTTCTCTGGCGACATGCCGCCGACGAGGCCAAGCTCAAGCGCCTCGGCAAGGACAAGCGCCACAGCGGCGAAACTGACGCCCGCCAGGTCTTCGACCGGCTGGCCGGCACCTGGGCCTATTGGGGCTGGAAAGGCGGCTATTTCGATAGCGCCGAGGATGCCAGCGCCTATTACGACGAGATGCGCTACATGCTGGCGGCCCAGATCGCGGCGCCGAACAGCCCGCAATGGTTCAACACCGGCCTGCATTGGGCCTATGGAATCGACGGCCCCGGCCAGGGCCACCATTATGTGGACTACCAGACCGGCAAACTGACCAAGTCAACGAGCTCCTACGAGCACCCCCAGCCCCATGCCTGCTTCATCCAGTCGGTCTCCGATGACCTGGTGAATGACGGCGGCATCATGGACCTCTGGGTTCGCGAGGCACGCCTGTTCAAGTACGGCTCGGGCACGGGTTCCAACTTCTCCCACATTCGTGGCGAGAGCGAGTCCCTGTCAGGCGGCGGCAAATCATCTGGCCTGATGAGCTTCCTCAAGATCGGTGATCGCGCAGCTGGCGCCATCAAATCCGGCGGTACGACGCGTCGCGCGGCCAAGATGGTCGTGGTCGATGTCGATCATCCCGACATCGAATCCTATATCGACTGGAAGGTCACCGAAGAACAGAAGGTGGCGGCACTCGTCACCGGTTCGATCACCTGTCAGCGTCATCTGACGGCGATCATGGCCGCCTGCCACGACGCGGACGCGCCCGAGGGCGACGAGCGGTTCGAGCCGGCCGAGAACCCGGCCCTGAAGAAAGCCATCCGCGAATCCCGCAAAGCGATGGTCCCGGACAATTACGCCCAGCGCGTGATCCAGTTCGCGCGCCAGGGTTACAGCGAGATGGAATTCCCGACCTACGATACGGATTGGGATTCCGAGGCCTACCTCACGGTCTCGGGCCAGAACTCGAACAACTCGGTCCGGGTGACCGACGACTTCCTCAAGGCCGTCGAAGACGGCGGGTCCTGGGATTTGAAACGCCGGACGGATGGCGATGTCGCAAAGACCGTTGATGCCGGCGAGCTGTGGGACAAGATCTCCTACGCGGCCTGGTCATGCGCCGATCCGGGGATCCAGTACGACACCACGATCAACGACTGGCACACATGCCCTGAATCGGGACGGATCAATGCGTCCAACCCATGTTCGGAATACATGTTCCTCGATGACACGGCCTGTAACCTCGCCTCGCTGAACCTCATGACCTTCCGCGACAACGACGGCAGCTTCGATGTCGACGGGTTCGAGCATGCCGTCCGCCTGTGGACCGTCACGCTGGAAATCTCGGTGCTGATGGCGCAATTCCCGTCCAAGGAAATCGCGCGTCTGAGCTACGAGTTCCGCACATTGGGGCTGGGTTTTGCCAACATCGGCGGCCTGTTGATGGCGTCAGGGCTTCCCTATGACAGCGATGAGGGACGCGCCTTATGCGCCTCCATCAGCGCCCTCATGACCGGCGTCTGCTATGCGACATCGGCCGAAATGGCCGAGGAACTCGGGGCGTTCCCGGGACATGCCAAGAACGCGCCGAACATGCTGCGGGTCATCCGCAACCATCGCCGCGCCGCGCATGGCGAAACCACCGGCTACGAAGGCTTGTCGACCCTGCCCGTCGCGCTGGACCATGCCAATTGCCCGGACAAGGCCATTGCCGAGGCGGCGAAGCGCGCCTGGGATCTCGCGCTGGAACTGGGTGAGGCCCATGGCTATCGCAATGCCCAGACCACGGTGGTCGCGCCCACAGGCACGATCGGCCTGGTCATGGATTGCGACACAACCGGCATCGAGCCGGACTTCGCCCTGGTCAAGTTCAAGAAGCTCGCCGGTGGCGGCTATTTCAAGATCATCAACCGGATGGTTCCTGAGGCCCTGCAAAACCTCGGCTACACCCCGAAACAGATCGATGAGATCGCCAACTATGCCGTCGGTTACGGTTCTCTGGCCGACGCAACGGGGATCAACCACGCGACATTGGCCGAGAAGGGCTTCGGCGACGAACAAATCACCGCGATTGAGGAAGGTCTCGGCACCGCATTCGACATTCGCTTCGCATTCAACAAGTGGACCCTGGGCGAGGCATTCTGCACCGAGACACTCGGTCTTGAGGCAGCCCAACTCAACGACATGTCCTTCGACCTGCTGTCGGCCATCGGCTTCACCGAGGAACAGATTGACGAGGCCAACAACCACGCCTGCGGAACGATGACCCTCGAAGGTGCCCCGCACATAAAGGATGAGCATCTTGCCATCTTCGACTGTGCCAACCCCTGCGGGAAGATCGGCAAGCGATTCCTGTCGGTCGACAGCCACATCCACATGATGGCGGCCGCACAGCCGTTCATCTCGGGCGCGATCTCCAAGACCATCAACATGCCGAATGCGGCCGACATCAAAGACTGTGCCGACGCCTACATGCTGTCGTGGCGGCTTGGCCTCAAGGCGAACGCCCTGTATCGCGACGGCTCGAAACTGAGCCAGCCGCTGCAGTCGCAGCTCCTGGCCGATGATGCCGACGAGGCCGCAGATGCGCTCGAAGAACTCCTCGACGCGCCGAACGGACGCCGCGCGGAAATGATCGCCGAGCGGATCGTCGAGCGTGTGGTCGAGCGTGAAGTCGATCGCCACAAACTGCCCCATCGCCGCAAGGGCTACACCCAGAAGGCAATCGTCGGCGGGCATAAGGTCTACATCCGCACCGGCGAGTATGACGACGGGACGATCGGCGAGGTGTTCCTCGACATGCATAAGGAGGGTGCCGCCTTCCGCTCGCTGATGAACAACTTCGCCATCGCGGTCTCGATCGGCCTGCAATATGGCGTGCCGCTGGAGGAGTTCGTCGACGCCTACACCTTCACCCGGTTCGAGCCGTCGGGTCCGGTCGAGGGCAACGAGACGATCAAGATGGCGAGCTCGATCCTCGACTACATCTTCCGTGAGCTCGCGATCAGTTATCTGGGCCGTAACGATCTGGCCCATGTGGAGATCGATGACCTGGAGCCCGACACGATGGGCCGCGGTGAGTCCGACGACAGCCTGCCGCCGCGCGCCACGGTGACGAAATCCGTCATCAGCACAGGCTACGTCCGCAAGAACACCCTGTCGGTGATCGAAGGCGGCCTGCGCGAGATGGAACCTGTGGAACATGCGCCGGAAGCCACCGCCGAGGCGACAGGCACCGATGGCATGCCGACGGGAGAGATCGAAACCGTCGTTGCCCCGATGGGAACGCCCAAGGGACAACAGCTCGATCTCGAATATGTGGTTCAGGAAGAGCGTTCGATGCGCATCCGCCAGGCCCGACTTCAGGGTTATGAAGGCGATGCCTGCGGCGAATGCGGCAACTTCACCCTTGTGAGGAACGGAACATGTCTCAAATGCGACACCTGCGGGGGTACCAGCGGGTGTAGCTGAGGAATTCAGGCCGGGTCGGACCCCGATGGCCTGAATAGTCGACCCCGCGCAGTCCGCTTGGCACCGGGTCACTCTCCTCCCTGACCTCCGGGGTGTGCAAAGGTAGGCGCACCCCGGTTTTTTTGTCGAATTTTCGACCGTTTCTTAACCTGGACGCACAGCCCGGCTATGCTATCGCCCAGCATCCGCCCCCGATCGCCAACGGGCCTCACAGGAGAATCCCATCATGTCCGGAACCATCGACGCCCGTCTTGCCGAACTCGGCATCGAATTGCCGCCCGCCAACGCGCCCGCGGGCAACTATGTGCCCTATGTGCAGACCGGAAACCTGCTCTTCGTTTCGGGGCAGATCCCCGTCGTCGACGGCAAGCCCGCCTTCATCGGTCGGCTCGGTGCGGAATTCGGGGCCGATGACGGCGCTGCGGCCGCCCGCGTCTGCGCGCTCGCACTCATCGCCCAGGCCAAGGATGCGCTGGGCGGCGATCTCGATCGGATCAGCCGGGTGGTGAAACTCACGGGCTTCGTCGCCGCGACCCATGATTTCCCCGATCACCCGAAGGTCGTCAACGGCGCGTCGGATATGTTCGCGGAAGTATTCGGAGATGCCGGCCGGCACGCACGCGCCGCCGTGGGCATGGCGTCCCTGCCCCTCGGCGTGGCGGTCGAGGTCGAGGCCATCTTCGAAATCGGCTGACACAAAAGGACACCGCCTGCTCATGAGTACCCACCTCGGCCATTCCCACGGCTTCGCGCCCGCCGACAAGCCGGGCGGCGATCGGCTTCTGTTTTTCGCCGTCGTGGTGAATGTTTTGCTGACAGTCGTCCAGATCATCGCCGGCGTATTTTCGGGCAGCCTCTCGCTGGTGGCGGATGCCATCCACAATTTGTCCGACGCTGCGGCACTCGCCATCGCGCTGATCGCCCGGCGGATTGCCCGGTACCCCGCCGACGACAACCACACCTACGGGCATGGGCGCGCCGAGATGATCGGTGCGGTCTTCAACCTCTCCTGGCTGATCTTCATCGGCCTGTTCCTGGTCGCCGAAGGGGTGGATCGTCTCTTCAACCCGCAGCCGATCGAGGGATGGATCGTGGTCATCGTCGCTGCCATTGCCCTGGTGATCGATGTCGCGACGGCGATGCTCACCTACCGGATGGCGAAGACCTCGATGAATATCCGCGCAGCCTTCATCCACAATCTGTCGGATGCCATGGCGTCCGCCGGGGTCATCATCGCAGGGACCCTGATCATTCTTTACGAATGGCTGTTCATGGACGCCATCGTCACCATTGCGATCGCCGCCTACATTCTTGTTCACGCCGCGATAGAAATTCCCAAGGCCATCCATATCCTGATGCAGGGCGTCCCGAAGAATATCGATATCGCGGACGTCACTGCGGCCCTGCAGGGGGTGCAGGGGGTGCATGACATCCACCATGTCCACATCTGGCACATCGACGAGCACCGCCTATCGCTTGAGGCCCATGTCGTGATCGATCCGGTGGACATGGACCGGCTGGAAGAGATAAAGACGGGCCTGAAGACCTCGCTCTCGGACCGGTTCGGAATCGGCCATTCGACACTCGAATTCGAGTTTCCCGGCCGTGACGACGCGCCGCTTGGTGACGCCGCTCAGGACCTCTAGACTGCCGCCATGCCCGACGGAGACACAGCACTTTCCGCCCGCGTCGTCGAGAATATCGCGAACATTCCGCCCGACACCTGGGAACGACTTGCCGGACGCGACAACCCGTTCGTCAGCTACCCGTTCCTGTTGGCACTGGAGGAGACCGGCTGTGCGTCAAACGAGGCCGGCTGGCTGCCCCATCATGTGGTGGTCGAGGAAGCCAATGGCGATATCATCGCCGCCGCACCGCTCTATCTGAAGAGCCATTCCCAGGGCGAGTATGTGTTCGACCATGGCTGGGCCCATGCCTGGGAGCGCGCTGGCGGGCGCTACTACCCGAAGATGCAGGTCGCCGCCCCCTTCTCGCCCGTCAGCGGCCCGCGGCTGCTGGCCGGTGACGCACCGGATTCCAACGACGCCCGGCTTACCTTGTTAAGAGCACTCGAGACGGTCTGTCAGAAACTCGATATGTCGTCGGTCCATGTGACCTTCTGCACCGAGCAAGACTACGACGTGATGGGGATGGCCGGCTGGATCCAGCGGATCGGCCGCCAGTTCCACTGGCACAATCGCGGCTATGAGACCTTCGAGGATTTCCTCGGCGCGCTGACCAGCCGCAAGCGCAAGATGATCCGCAAGGAGCGGCGCCAGGTCGCCGATCAGGGCATCACGGTCCGCGCGCTCACGGGCGATGACATCACGTCCCTGCACTGGGACGCCTTCTATCAATTCTATGTCGACACCTACGACCGCAAATGGGGCTCGCCCTATCTGACCCGCAGTTTCTTCGAGGCCGCCCAGGACCGGATGGGCGACAAGATCGTGCTGGTCATGGCGGACATGGACGGGTTGCCGGTCGCCGGCGCGCTTAACCTAAGGGGCACGACGGCACTCTATGGCCGCAACTGGGGATGCCTGGGCGACTTCCGCTTCCTGCATTTCGAGGCCTGCTACTACCAGGCGATCGAGTTCGCGATCGACCATGGTCTCCAGACCGTCGAGGCCGGCACCCAGGGCCCCCACAAGATCCAGCGCGGCTATGAGCCGGTGCAGACCTATTCCGGCCACTACATTCCCAATGAGAGCTTCCGCGAAGCCGTCGAGCGCTTCTGCCGCGAGGAAGAACGCGAAGTGGACTGGGAGATCGAGAACTACGCCGAGCACCTGCCCTACCGGCAGGAAGACTAAGCGGCACGCGATCCCGTCAGACTTCCTGAATGTTTCCGTCCTCGTCGAGGACGAACCCCGCCTCCTGCGCGCGTTGAATGACGTTGTCATGCCACTCGACGCGGCTTGGTTTCGTGCCGCCCAGGATCGTGAGATGCCAGGCATCGCTGTCGCCGGCGTTGCGGATTGCGCGCATCTCACCGATCGGCACAGAAATCACGTCGAACGGCTCGAGGAATATCTCATGCTCGCCCGCCTCGCCCCAGGTAACGCTCCAGCGGCCGGTCATGGCGATGAACACTTCGATATGGTCGTGGGAATGTAACGACGGTCCCTTGCCCGGCGCGGCTTTCATATATGTGAGATTGAAATCCTCGGCATACTCGATAGCCGGTTTGGCGTCCGGATTCTCCGACACTCCCGCGCCGATGACGTTGTAGTTGAGCCGTTCATGACCCGGCAGCATCGAATCCAAAAAGAACCGGGGGTCGGTCTTTAATTGGTCGAAACGCGCGATTCGCTCGCGCTCCATACGCTCCACATCCCATCCAGCGTCAGCCATCGTCTTCTCCCTGTCCGATTACATCGAAAATCCGTGCGGCCTCCCCTCGTTGCGAGGTAGGCGGGCAGGTTTTTATTCCGCCGGTTCGACGCTCAAATTTCCCTCTGCATCCAGATGCATGCCCGTCTTTGCCGCCTGATCGAGCACCGAGCGGGCCCAGTTGACCTTGCCATTGTCATCCCCGCCGACGACGGCCACCATATGGGCGTACGCGTCTCCGTCGTTCCGGAAGCCACGCATGACCCCCGGTGGCACCGAAAAGCAGTCGAGCGGGCCAACCTGGATCTCGTTCTCTCCATCATCGCCCAATAGATGGTCCATGTACCCGAGAACGGTATGAAGACCTCGACCGTGACATGGTCGTGCAGCGCGGCACCGCAGCCGGGTTCCGAGCCAACATAGGCAATATTGAATCCGTGCTCCCCGGTGATCACCGGGTTTGTCGCAGGGTCCTCAGACACGCCCGGGCCGATCACGCTGAACAGATCGCGCGCATGCGCGGGCAAGTGCGTATCGACGAACATCATAGGGTTCGGTTTCATCCCGGAAAAACGCGCGACCCGTTCGCGTTCCATTTTTCTTTCGAAAGGTCCAAACGCGCCATCGTGCATTCTCCGTTTTCGTTGCATGGATGTGGTCGGCAAACCGCAGCATCAACCAAAAATCACAATGGGGAAGAGAGCATGATTTCAAAATCATTATGGAAATTGGGGGCCTGTTTCGCGATCGGGCTCGTTGCCGCGGTGCCGGCGCAAGCCGACAACTTCACGTTTCGCATCGCCGCCGGCCATCCGGCCGCGCCGCTGTCGACCGTCAACCAGCTTCAAAAAACGTTTGTACCGAACGTCACGAAGCGCGTGGCGGCCGAGACCGACCACAAGGTTCGCTTTATCGAAGGCTATGGCGGCACCATCGCGAACCTCTTCGAAGTTCTGGAATCCACCCAGAAGGGCCTGGTCGACTTCGGTTCGATGACCTCGGCCTTTGAACCGACCAAGCTGTTCGTCCACAACCTGAACTACTTCAACCCGTTCATATCGGGCGATCCCCGGATCATGGGGCCGACCACGCGTCAGGTTCAGCAGGAGTTCGACTACTTCTTCAAGGTGTTCGAAAACTACAATCAGAAGTATCTGGGCGGCGGCGCGTTCGACGATTACGGACTGGGCACCACATTTCCGTGGACCAAGATGGAAGAGCTCAAGGGCGTGAAGGTCGGCGCCGCCGGCCCGAACCTTCCCTGGCTCGACTACGCCGGTGCGGCGAAGGTCCAGACCAACCTGAACGAGGCCTACAACGCGCTGCAGTCGGGCGTATATAAAGGCATGGTCATCTTCCCGGCCCCCTACTTCGGCTTCAAGTTCGGCGAAGTCGCGAAGTACTACACGACCATGGGCTGGGGCTCGACGCTGATCTATCCGCTCACGGTCAATCTTGACACCTGGTCCAAGATTCCGCCGGAGATCAAGAAGATCATCGAGGAAGAAGTGATCGTCTACGCCAAGGCCGTTGAGGACGAGGGCGTCGCCAAGTTCACCTCCGCGCTCGACAACCTCAGAAAGCAGGGCGTGACCGTCCGCGACCTCGGCGCGGAAGAAAGAACGAAGATGGCTCGTGCGATCGAACCCTGGGTCCAGCAGAAGGCACAGGAGTACGAAGACCAGGGGTATCCCGGCAAGGCCACCTTCAAGCGGCTCATGGAACTCGCCATCAAGAACGGCGCAAAGCCCGCCCACCAGTACAACATCAAATAGCCAACGCCTGATCGGTCTTTCAAACGGGGCGGCGCGCAGCCGCCCCGTTCTTTTTTCAGCGCGGCCGGCCAGTCTGTGGCTGAAATATCAGCAACGAAGAAGGGCGGACCGAAGCCCGCCCCACCCAACCTGATTGAGGTGTTGAGAGAATTACTTCTCGACGAGTGCGGGTTCCTTGTCGCCGTCGCCGCCGCCATCGCCCTTGGTCGGGCTCTTGCGTTTGCGCTTCGACTTGCCGGGGCCGCCATCCTTGCCGCCGGACGGTTTGTCCGACTCAAGATCGAAGGTCAAAGCATCGTCCTTCACGCCGATCTTGACGGTGCCGCCCTTGGTCAGCTTGCCGAACAGAAGTTCCTCGGCCAGCGGCTGCTTGAGATGCTCCTGGATCATGCGGGCCAGCGGCCGGGCGCCGAACTTCGAATCATAGCCCTTCTTGGCCAGCCACTCGCGCGCGGCATCGTCGAGCACGATGGAGACGTTGCGGTCGTCGAGCTGGGCCTCCAGCTGAATGACGAACTTCTCGACCACCTTGCCCATGACGTCGGGCGACAGGCTGTTGAAGCCGATGACGGCATCGAGGCGGTTGCGGAACTCCGGTGTGAACAGCCGGTTGATCGCTTCCTCGTCTTCGCCTTCGCGCACGTCCGAGCCGAAGCCCATGGCGGGCTTGGCCATATCGGCCGCACCGGCGTTGGTCGTCATGATCAGGATGACGTTGCGGAAGTCGACATTCTTGCCGTTATGGTCGGTCAGCTTCCCGTAATCCATCACCTGCAACAGAATGTTGAACAGGTCGGGATGGGCCTTCTCGATCTCGTCGAGCAGCAGCACCTGGTGGGGGTGCTGGTCGACGGCATCGGTCAGAAGACCGCCCTGGTCGAAACCAACATAACCCGGCGGTGCGCCGATCAGGCGCGAGATCGAATGCCGCTCCATATATTCCGACATGTCGAAGCGGGTGAGCTCGACCCCGAGCGAATGGGCCAGTTGGCGCGCGGCCTCGGTCTTGCCGACGCCGGTGGGGCCGGAGAACAGGTAGGCGCCGATGGGCTTTTCGGGCTCGCGCAGACCCGCGCGGGCCAGCTTGATCGCGCTTGAGAGCGCGGTGATCGCCTGGTCCTGGCCGAACACCATCGTCTTCAGGTCGCGTTCGAGATTCTCGAGCGCAGTCTTGTCGTCGCGGCTGACCGTCTTCGGTGGGATACGCGCGATCTTGGCGACCACGGCCTCCACATCCTTCACGCCGACGGTCTTCTTGCGCTTGGACGGCGAGAGCAGCGACTGGGCAGCCCCCGTCTCGTCGATCACGTCGATGGCGCTGTCGGGCAGCTTGCGGTCGTTGATGTAGCGCGCCGACAGTTCCACTGCAGTGCGGATCGCCTGCTCGGTGTAGCGGATATCGTGATGCTCTTCGTAATAGGGCTTCAGGCCACGCAGGATCTTGACCGTATCCTCGACCGACGGTTCGTAGACATCGATCTTCTGGAACCGGCGGACCAGCGCCCGGTCCTTCTCGAAGTGGCTGCGATATTCCTTGTAGGTGGTCGAGCCGATGCAGCGCAGCTTGCCGCCGGCGAGGGCCGGCTTCAGCAGGTTCGACGCGTCCATCGCACCACCCGATGTCGCGCCCGCGCCGATGACCGTGTGGATCTCGTCGATGAACAGCACCGCGCCCGCAGTATCCTCGAGCTCGGTCATCACCGCCTTGAGCCGTTCCTCGAAGTCGCCGCGATAGCGTGTGCCCGCCAGCAATGCGCCCATATCGAGCGCGAAGATGGTCGCATCGGCCAGGACCTCGGGCACGTCGCCTTCGACGATGCGCTTGGCCAGGCCCTCGGCGATGGCCGTCTTGCCGACACCGGGATCGCCCACGTAAAGCGGATTGTTCTTGGTCCGCCGGGCGAGAATCTGGATCGTGCGCTCAACCTCGGCTTCGCGACCGATCAGCGGATCGATATCGCCATCCTCGGCCTTCTGATTGAGATTGACGCAATAGGCCCCCAGCGCCTCACGGCCCTGCTTAATGCTCGCCTCGCCGTCGAGGCCCTCTTCGTCGGCGCCGTGCACGGGCCGGTTGTCTTCCTGGCCCGGCACCTTGGCGATGCCGTGGGAAATGTAATTCACGGCATCGAGACGGGTCATCTCCTGCTGCTGCAGGAAATACACCGCGTGGCTTTCACGCTCTGAGAAGATGGCGACCAGAACATTCGCGCCCGTGACCTCTTCGCGGCCCGACGACTGAACATGGATGGCGGCGCGTTGCAGCACACGCTGGAACCCGGCCGTCGGCTTGGATTCCTCCGTGCGGCTGGTGATCAGGCTTGAGAGCTCCTCATCGATATACTGGGAGAGATCCCGGCGCAGGTGATCGATATCCACACCGCAGGCGCGCAACACGGCGACCGCATCCTGGTCCTCGGTCAGCGAAAGCAACAAATGCTCGAGCGTTGCATATTCGTGATGCCGCTCGTTGGCGAGCGCCAGTGCACGGTGAAGCGATTGTTCCAAATTCTGAGACAGCATTTGCGAAGGGTACCTTCTGCGTCAGGGCTTCGTCATCCGGTTCAACATCAAATAGTCGCGCGTTACTCTTTTTCGAGGGTGCACTGCAGCGGGTGCTCGTGCTTGCGCGCATAATCCATCACTTGCGTGACCTTGGTCTCAGCAACTTCATAGGTAAACACACCACAGATGCCGACGCCCTTCTGGTGGACGTGCAGCATGATCTGGATGGCTTCCTCGTGCTGTTTTTCGAAAAACTGCTCAAGCACCAACACCACGAATTCCATCGGCGTGTAGTCGTCATTCAGCATCAAGACCTTGTACATCGACGGTTTTTTCGTCTTCGAGCGGGTCTTGGTCGCAATCCCGGTGCTGTTGTCACCATCACCGCCGATCGCGTCATCGGAATCGTCGCCCGACGCGCACGGTGCGACGGCGAAACTCTCAAGCAACACGTTGAGACTGCTTAACATCTTGTGTTCGGACTTCCTCTTTCACTCACGCGCCATTGTAGCCGAGCCATGCACGTTCGTGAATGCATGTGGCGCAGTTATTCAGATAATTGAGGTGCCCCGCCATGAAAGGCAAGGCGCCGAAATAGGGACGGCCCGGCCAGAAATCCTGGGCCGGGCCGTCAAACCGCCGTCGTAAAGGGAGGAGAGTTACGCGGCGACTGTCTTGGAAAACGTCTCAACGACCTTGTTGAGGTGCTCATTCAGAGGCTGTGCGGCTTCATTGGAAACCTTGACCGACAGGTCCTGCAGCTTGGCGGATTCTGCAACGAAATCATCGTATGCAGCCTTTGCCAGCTCAGTCTGGAGGTCCATGAACTCCTGCGGGTTCTTGACCGCACCGAGCTTCTGGGCCGCAGCCATGTTGGCCTCGATCGTCTTTTCCGCATAAGCGGCAAATTCCTTGCCGACGATCTCGAAACCCTTGGCGAAGATGTTGCCCGAAACGGCGAACGCTTCGGCAGTCTCGCGGCTGGCATCGGTCAGCTGATCCATGTTCTCCATGGCGGACTTCTGCGCCTTGTCCATCTGCTCACGGGCGGTCGTGTAGAACTGCTCGTAGCTCTTGGCGAACGCCTCGGTACCAGCCTGTACGGCGTCTTCGATCGTCTTCTTCTGTGCCGCGGCGGCGGATTCCAGGGTTTCCTGAGACGCGTTCGCCGCACCATTCTTTTTCGTGGTGGCCATGTCTGACTTCCTTTCGTTTATGTGCATTTCGGTGCACATGCGCCGAGGACCGGGATACGTTTGAACCAAGCCCTTGATTTATTCGTTATGCTGCAATGCAACATGACGTGAATATGGGAGCGGCCCGGAGTGATGTCAACGAATTATTGTGCGCTGCACCATTTTTTCCCAGGACATGTGTTATTGCTTTGAAAAACAACAATAATGTCGCCTTTCATCGCACGTCACACAAGTAACAGCCCGGGCGTTTCAGCACGCCAGAAGCGTTAAACGTCTAGTGTTCGGAGATCCAGCTTACGGCGCGCTTGTTCCACGCGCCGGCAGGGTCCGCACCCTCGCCCAGCACCGTGAAATGAGTCAGCCCCGGGATTTCCAGGGTTTCGACATCACCCCCACCGTCAGACAGCGCCTGTGCAAACGCCTTGGCCTGGGGAATCAGGAACGGATAGTCCTCACCGCCCCACGTCACCAAGCACGGCGGCGGCGTCTCGGCGATCCGGAGGAGCGGGCTCTTTTCGCGCCCGTCATCACCCTCTTTCAAGCATGGCGGCGGCCAGTCGACGTAATCGGCATCCGAGGACATGTCATAGACGCCGGATACTGGCAGGCAGCCCTTGATGACGTCCCGGGCGAGGCCATGGCGAGACTGCCAGTCTCGGGTCACGGCAAGCTGCGCGGCGTAATGCCCGCCAGACGAATGCCCGCCGATGAAAATCCGCTGCGGGTCGCCGCCGACGCGATCGACGTTGGCGGCCAAACAGGCCAGCCCGTTACACAAATCGGGGAACCCTTCGTCATACGTCGCGGGCGCAAGCCGGTGACCCAGGCTCGCAAACGTTATCCCGGCCGCATGAAAGCCCGGTGCCATGAAGGCCATCGCCTCTTTGTGCCCGCTCGTCCAGCGCCCGCCGTGAATGAAAGCAAACACATCACCGTTGGGCTTGGGGGCCGGATAGAGCGAGATCCGCTGATAGAAATCATCGCCCCAGGCGATATCGGTGCCTTCAACGCCCCGACTCTTGTCCCAGCAAAGTTGCTGATAGGCCAGCACTTCGTCGGGTCGCTGCAACTGCGCCGGATAATCCTCGAGCCTCAACAATGTCATGTCCCCAACTCCAATATGTCTATCCGACTGCGCCCAGAAAAAGCCGCCTAGAACCGACCGGTGATCCCATCACCCGTTCGGTTTATTCTGATCTCGAACGCGTTGTCCGCAAAGCCCTCAATTTGTTCGGCCTCGAAGAATTCGATCTCGGTCTTGTCATGGGCCAGCAATGGCGCACGAAATGCCAGCGACTGGATCGCGACGCGGTCCTGCTCAAATGCGTACAACCGGAAATCCCCTGACTGGCATGCGGCCACGGCCCAATAGAACTTGTTGCTGCGAAGTCTCTGTCCTAAAGACGCCGGCGCAGCTGCCACGTCGCTCTGCAGACCATCGACAATCGCCGCCACCTCGGCGTCCGTCAGCCGGGCGTCCGAACGGCGTAGTTCCCAGGGCCCCAGCGGGTTGCGGAATTGAAAATTGGCGACATTGCCCGCCCGGTTGCGTGCCCGCGAGGTCTGGTCGGCGCCATCTGGGCCAAGACGCAGGTCATAGGCCCTGATTTGACGCTCATAGACCGCGTTATAGACAAACCGATACTGGTCGGGAGATCCCGTCGTGCAGGCCGTGCGAACATCGTCACCTGCGACATAACTGAACCAGGTCAGTGATCGTTCAACGGGATTGTCAGCCGAACCATCAAATGTGGTGCAGGCGGCAAGCCCCAGGGCGGCGACAATCGTGAAAGCAATACGGTGCATGTTTCCTCGCTCGTTGCCGTTCCAACATGGTTGGTGATGCGTTAATTCCAAGATTGTATTTACATGGATTCGAAACATTCACTAGAATCACATTGATTCAATTGAAAAAATCGTCTGGGGCGATTGTTGATGGGTATGTGTTTTGGTTTTGGCAATGGATGGCTCGCGCGCCGCAAGGCGCGCGCAGGCCTCCTGCGACACCCATCTAGCTTCCTTGTCACGGGTCTGTTCGCCGCCGTGACCATGCTGGCTACCCAGCCGGCGCAGGCAGGATATGCCTCCTTCGTGATGGATGCCCAAAGCGGCGAAGTCTTTCACGCACGCAATGCCGACACACGGAACTTCCCGGCCTCGCTCACCAAGATCATGACCCTGTTCATGGTCTTCGAAGGTCTTGAAACCGGACGCCTCAAGCTCGATCAGGCGTTGCCCGTGTCGCGACGTGCCGCTGGCCAGGCCCCCTCCAAGCTCGGCTTGCAGGTCGGCCAGACCATCACCGTGCGAGAGGCAATCGGCGCGCTCTCCGTGAAATCAGCCAATGATGTCGCGACCGTGGTCGCCGAAGCGATCGGCGGCACCGAGATCAAATTCGCACAGATGATGACGCGACGAGCACGGGAAATCGGCATGCGCCGGACGACGTTCAAGAATGCGTCGGGCCTGCCCAATCGCGGCCAGCTCAGCACGGCCCGCGACATGGCGCTCCTTGGCAAGGCAATGCTTGAGCGGTTCCCTAACCAGTACGCGCATTTTTCGGACCTGACCTTCGCATACGGCAAGCGGACCTACAGCAATAACAACAAGCTGCTGAAGACCTATGAGGGCATGGACGGCATCAAGACCGGATATATTCGTGCCTCGGGCTTCAATCTGGTCGCGTCGGCCGAGCGAAATGGCGTGCGCCTCATCGGGGTCGTGTTCGGCGGCAAGACGGGGCAGTCGCGCGACACCCATATGGCGTCACTGCTGAACCGCGCCTGGGGCCGCGCCCAGTCCAATTCCACGTTCGCCGCCCTACCCGTGCCGAAACCGGCTATACCTGGGCAGGCCGATACAACACCGCAGCTTGCACTTGCCCCCGTTGCTGCACCTGTGAGCGCCAGCGCGCGAAGCACGGGCCGGGTGCTCGATTGGGGTGTCCAGGTCGGAGCCTTCAAGGGTTACAGCCGCGCCCATCTGGCCGCAGGACAAACCGCCCAACGCCTGCAGGGCCTCCCGGCCACGGCGACCATCGAAATTCTACCCCTGAACAGCAAGGGGACGACCCTGTTTCGGGCTCGCATCGTAGGAATGGAACAGGACATCGCCCGCAGTATCTGCCGGGAGCTTCGAAGCTCCGGTTCCGTCTGCGCCATGGTCACGCCGAGCGGCAATATTCAGCTGGCCCAAGCCCCCCGATAGCGCGCTCGTCCCAACGTTATGTCCCTTCTGTATCTCGAAGACTTTGTCGCCGGACAGACATACGAACTCGGCCAACACACGTTCGGTGAAGACGAAATCGTTGCCTTCGCCACGCAGTATGATCCACAGCCGTTCCACATCGACCCGGAGGCCGCCGCGGCATCGAATTTCGGCGGCCTGATCGCCAGCGGTTGGCACACGGGCTCGGTGTTCATGCGCCTTCTCGTCGATGGCCTGCTCGCGCGCTGTGCCTCAATGGGATCACCGGGTGTCGACGAATTGCGTTGGCTCGCGCCGGTGCGTCCGGGTGATGTGCTGACGGCCACGTTGCATATCGAGGAAGTGCGTCCGTCGAAAAGCCGTCCCGATCGCGGGTTCATCACGACACGCGCCGTTCTGACCAATCAGGATGCTGCCGACGTCTTCACGCTGCGCGCGCCCCTGATGATACGCCGCCGGGCAAAATCCGAAGCCTGAACTGCGCCTCTACTGTGCAGCTTATGAATTGCCGATCGCGTCGTTGACGCGCGGCATCACCGCTTCGGCCATCAACTGCATGGAACGCCGCGACAATGTCTCGTCGACCCAGTCCGTCCCGGCATAGACCAATTCTCCGAAATCACCGGTCACCTCACGAAGGGCGAGAATCTGGTCGACGACCTCATTCACCGTTCCGCAGATCACCAGGTCATCGAGGATACGCTCGAGGGTGATCGCCTCTGTGGGCTCGTCGCGATCATGGGCAAAGACCGTGTGCCGGTTCGATCGTTTCAGTTTCTTGTAGAGCTGGCTGTAATAGAAACGATACGGGCTGTTCGCGTCGTCCTTGCCATATCTTTTCGCCGTCGCGTCGTCATCGGCCACAAACAATGTCCGCGCGACACGCCAGTCGGCGGGGTCGGCAACCACACCCGCGCTCTCCTTGCCCTGCTTGTAATTCGTCCAATGGGTCGCCGCCCATTTGTCGATCAGGAAGTTTGCCGACAGGGGATGGAAATCCCGCGCGCCCATGGCAATGACACCCTTTGAGAAGGGCGTAACGACCGTGCCGACAATCTCCGGGCGCGGCTGCTGGTAGGGTTTCGGCATGATCCCGACACCGACCTCCTCGAAAATCGACACCTCCGTCGAGACCTTGAATCGATTGTCAGGCAGATCGATGTTGTAGGGCGGATCGCGCTCCCAAATTTCAAGAATCACGTCGATGGCTTCGGCGAATATCTGGTTGCGGTCCTCGTCGATCATCCCCAACGCTTCGGCATCGGAGCGAAGCGCACCAGGACTGATGCCCAGGATAAACCGGCCTTCGGCAAGATGATCGAACATGGCGGCATGGGCCGCGACCAGGACCGGGTGCATATGCGACAGATTGGTCGTCCCGGTCGCAAGTTTGATCTGCTTGGTCGAATGGATCAGCGTTGCGTGGAACATCATCGAGTTGGTGATGCTTTCCGCCTTGTCGGTCAGATGTTCACCAATGAACGCATCATGAAAGCCCAGTTCATCGCAGAAAATAACCGCCTCGCGATCCTCTCGCAGCACCTGGGTGTAGTCGCGGTGCAGCGGATGCACCGGCATGGCGAAGTAACCTAATTTCATGCTGGTCATATTCTCTGCCTGATTGGCTCGGCCTTTATTCAATCAGACAGGGTATGCACTCACCGCACGGACAGCGATCCGAATATCTCTGTCGATCTTGCCATGTGAGCAGAATACGGACGTGCGTCAAAGGCGCGAAACCCCTGTAATCAGAGGTCTTCAGGCGCCTCTATACCGCTCGCGGCGAGCTGGTCGGATAAGTCTTGTTTCAGCCGGGCAAGGCCTGATTCGTCACCGGCCTCGCAACGCGCTACCAAAACATCCTGAGTGTTCGACGCCCGGAGCAGCCACCAGCCATCGGCCGTGCTGACGCGAACCCCGTCAATACCCGACACATCAGCACCGGCATCAGACAGACGAGCTTCGACTTCCCCGATCACCGCGAACTTCCGATCCTCCGAACAGGGAAAACGCAGCTCGGGCGTGTTGCAGACGACGGGCAGCTTGTCGAGAAGGTCGGCCAGGCTCTCGCCCTTGCGTTCGAGGAGCGACAAAAGACGGACGGCGGCATACAGGCCGTCATCGAAACCAAAATAGCGGTCGGCAAAAAAGATATGGCCGCTCATTTCGCCGGCCAGCGGTGAACCAGTTTCCGTCATCTTCGACTTGATCAGGGAATGTCCGGTCTTCCACATCACCGGTATGCCGCCGAGCCGTGCGATCTCATCGAACAACACCTGGCTCGATTTCACATCGGCGATAATCGTGGCACCGGGATCGTCGTGCAGGACATCCTCGGCGAACAGCATCATGAGCTGGTCCGCCCAAAGGATACGTCCCCGTCCATCCACCACGCCGATGCGGTCTGCGTCCCCATCAAAGGCGATGCCCAGTTCGCAATCATGTTCTGCAATGTGCTTCTGCAAATCGACGAGATTCGCAGCCACGGTCGGATCGGGATGGTGCCCCGGAAATGTTCCGTCGACGATACCGTTGACCACATGATGATGGCCGGGCATGCGTGAGCAGAGCATGTTGAGGATTTCACCCCCCGATCCGTTGCCCGGATCCCAGGCGATCCGCGCCATGCGCATCGGCTCATGTTCTTTCGCCAGCACCGCCACATAGTCTTCGCGGACGTCGATATCCTCGACGCTGCCGCTGCCTTCGGCATAATCTGCGGACAGCGCGATTGCGCCCAACCGCTGGATGTCATCGCCGAAGAACGGCTTACCGGCCAGTGTCATCTTGAACCCGTTATAGTCTGCCGGATTGTGGCTGCCGGTCACCATCAATCCCGAACCGGTTTCGAGGTGACGGATCGCGAAGGACAACATCGGGGTCGGCCCCATATTGATGCGCTTCACCGCAAGACCGCAGGCCATGAGGCCATCGAGAACGGCTTGCGCCAAATCCGGCGACGTCAGGCGTCCGTCATATCCCAGGGCGACCTGGTCGCCACCTTTCTCGACCACACATGTCCCGAAACTGCGGCCGACTGCATAGGCATCGCTCTGACTCAGAGTTTCGCCGACGACGCCGCGAATATCGTATTCGCGCAGGATCGTGGGATCAAAAGAATGGGCATCCGCCATGCGGAACCTCTAACTGGCTGGTGTTATGGAGGCGCGGCCCACGGATGTGTAATGGAAACCGGCCGCGGCCATCTCTTCGGGGCGGTAGATATTGCGGAGGTCGACCATGATGGGCTGTTTCAATAGTTCATCCATGCGGCGGAAATCGAGACCGCGGAACTCGTTCCATTCGGTCAGGATCGCCACGGCATCTGCGCCGTCCATGGCGTCATAGGCATCCTCGCACCACACCGGGCCGTCCATCAGCTTGCGCGCCTCGTCCATGCCCACCGGGTCGAAGACGCGGACCGTCGCACCGGCCTCCATCAGGCGCGGCACGATGACCAGGCTTGGTGACTCCCGCATATCATCAGTGTTGGGCTTGAACGTTAGCCCGAGCACCGCGATCGTCTTGCCGTCGACACTGCCGTCACAGGCGGCAATGATCTTGCGGGCCATCGCCTCTTTGCGCTCGGCGTTAACGGCGACAACCTGCTCCACGATCGTCACGGGCGCGCCGGCGTCCTGTGCCGAACGCACCAGCGCCTCGGTATCCTTGGGAAAGCATGAGCCGCCATAACCGGGGCCCGCATGAAGGAACTTGCCGCCGATCCGGCCATCCAGGCCGATCCCCTTGGCCAGCTCCTGTACATCGGCGCCGACCTTCTCGCAGAGATCCGCAAACTCGTTGATGAAAGTGATCTTGGTCGCCAGGAAGGTGTTGGCCGCATACTTGATCAGCTCTGCCGTCTCCAGGCTCGTCTGAATGATCGGCGTATCTCGCAGGAACAATGGGCGATAGAGACTTGCGATCGTCTCGCGAGCACGATCCGTGTCCGCTCCAATTACGACCCGGTCGGGATGCATGAAGTCCTCGATTGCGGATCCCTCGCGCAGGAACTCCGGGTTCGAGGCAATATCGATATCGGCATCTGGCGCGGCGGCTTGGATGCGCCTGCGCACTTCCCTGCCGGTTCCGACGGGCACTGTCGATTTCGTCACGACGACCGTGTAGCCGTCGGCATGGCGGGCAATATCTTCGGCGGCCTGGAAAACATAGCTCAGATCCGCATGGCCATCGCCGCGACGTGACGGCGTCCCCACCGCGATAAAGACTGCGTCGGCACCCTTCACGGCTGCCGCCAGATCGGTCGTAAAGGTCAGACGGCCACCGGCCACGTTTCGTGCAACCAGATCATCGAGCCGCGGCTCGTAGATCGGCATCTCGCCCGCCTCGAGCATCTTGATCTTTTCCGCATCGAGATCGACGCAGACCACATCCCAGCCGAATTCCGAGAAACAAGCGCCCGACACAAGGCCGACATATCCCGTCCCCACCATCGCGATTTTCATTCGGATACGTCTCCCATGCGCGCCAGCATCTCTCGTGTGCCCGGCCCCAGATCATCGCGCGCGAGCGCAAACGCCAAATTCGCTTCAAGAAAGCCGAGCTTGTCGCCGCAGTCGAACCGTTGGCCCTCGAAGGCGAGGCCATGGAACGGCTGCCGGCCGATCAGTTTGGCCATCGCGTCCGTCAGTTGAATTTCGCCACCCGCGCCCGTCTCTCCGCGCTCCAATTCCGTGAACACCTCAGGGGTCAGGATATAGCGGCCGATCACCGCCAGGTTCGAAGGTGCGGTTCCCTGCGCAGGCTTTTCGACCAGCCCCGTGACCGGACGGACGCGTCCGTCGGCACCGCCGGAATCGATAATGCCGTAGCGCGACGTGTGTTCGTCGGGCACTTCCATCGCCGCGATGACATTCCCGCCGGCGGTCTCGAAGACATCAACCATCTGGCGCAGGCAGGGCGTTTCGGTCTGGATCAAATCATCTGCCAGCAAAACCGCAAATGGCTCGTCGCCGACGAGGTGCCGCGCGCACCAAACGGCATGGCCAAGGCCAAGCGGCTCCTGCTGACGGACATAAGCGATGTTGCCCGGCTGCAGGAGAGAATCCCGTAACTCGGCCAATTCTGCCGTCTTGCCCTTTTCCTCAAGCAACGCCTCGAGCTCGATGCTGCGATCGAAATGGTCCTCGATCGCGCTCTTGCCGCGGCCTGTCACGAAGATGAACTGCTCAATACCTGCCGCGCGTGCCTCATCAACGGCATACTGAATGAGCGGCCGGTCGACCACCGGCAGCATCTCTTTGGGCATGGCTTTGGTGGCCGGCAGAAACCGGGTTCCCATGCCACCCACGGGAAATATCGCCTTGCGGATGCGATTGGTCATGAAAAGAGCCGGAAATCCATTTGCGTAGCGCAGACAAGCGCGTGCGCAACTTTTGCCATAGCGCCGGGATGCCCGCAAGCGTGCGTGGTTACCGCCCGAGCAGCGTTTCTTTGGCCTGATTGACCTTTGCGGCCATCCAGTCGGAACCGCCCTGGTCGGGATGGGCGCGTTTCATTTCGGTTCGGTAGGCCGTTTCGATGTCGGAGTCCGACGCCTTTTCGTCCACGCCCAGTATCTCGCGCGCCTCCGCCTCGCTCATGCCGGTCTGGGTCCAGGGGCTTGCACCACCCGATGACCCGCCGCCGGACTCGCGCCGTCCGGCCCCCGCCTCACCCCCGGCGACATCACGCCAATCGGGGTGATTTCGGTCCATAAAGCTCTCCAACACGCTGCGTGACTGTTCATCCTCGACCGCACAGAGCCGCCAAAGCTCGACCATCTCTCCGAGCTTGAGCGCCGACAGCATCCGTCCGGCCAGCGGCCCCTCGCGGACCTCGCCATCCATTTCCCCGGTGTCGTGATCGAGCTCCATCCGCAGGAAACGGGTCTCGACCTGGCTCGACTGGCCCGCGCGCGGCCCGCGGGCATTCTTGCGCATCGTGTTGATCGCGCGCAGGCGCATCAAAAATGGCATCGCGGGCACCAGCAACGCCCAGATGAAGTTCCAACGGCCCGAAAGCACAATCGCGATCAGGCCGACCGCCAGCAAAATTGCACCCGTCCAGCGGATGGCCCGGATGATTTGAGCCGGCTGCGCACTGACATACCAGCGCCCGACGAAATACAGGCCCACCAAAACGAAGATCGCGAGGACTAACAAGGGCAACATATATCGATCCTACTTCCCGCCGCGCATCTGGTCGGCGATCTGGAGAATGCGCCCGCCCTTGCGCTTCCCGAGATCCTCGAGTGCACGGCGACCGCCTGCCGAGAAGACCGCGACGGCGGCCAGCAATTCCCGCAGTTGCTGGGCGCTCCCCGCATCGAAGCCGCAATAGGCACCACCCGACAGTTTGGCGATCTGCTCGAACGCGCGCCGGGAAACCGGCTCGCCGCCCTCATGAAAAACAAACACCGGTGTTCCCACCAGCCCGAGCTGGCCGGCGATATGCCCCAGCTCGTCGATATCCTCTTCCACGACGTCGCCGACAAAGACCAGCGCGTCGACTTTCTGCGTGTTCGTTTCCTTGAGCGCGTGGCGCAAAAGCTTTCGGATCTGCGTGCGACCGGCAAGGCAGCGCACCTTGATCATGCGTCGGACCAACTCTTCGGGTGATTCCAGCCAATGGGTCACCTTCATCTCGCCGAAGCCGCGATAGAAGGCAAGCTGCACCTCCAGCCCGCCAATGTCGTCCGTCGACGCGAACATCTCGGACTGAATTTGGCACGCCATGTCCCATGTGGGTTCGCGACTGGCCGTGGCATCGATCGCGAACAACAGCCGTCCTGGTCGCCCGGCGGGCTTGGCCTGTGGCGTGGCCGCGACCTTCTGCAAAAATGCGTCGATATCCGCGCGCGACGAGGCGTCGGCGGGAAGCTTGGGATCGCGTTCGGTGCCTGTCACGATGCTATCGTCTCCTGTCGCGCGGCCGTCACATCTGGTGCATCCGCTGCCTCGGGCACGCCGACCGCCTGCAACAGATTTCGCACCTCCTGCAGGGCCGCCATGTGAGACATGGTCAGCGTGACATCGGCCCCCTGCTCACGAACGTCAAGGAGGGTCAGCCCCTTCAGGAATAATTCGCGGAAAATCACGCGCTCGCTGAACCCATGCGCCAGGCGAAAGCCGATCCGGCGCGAAAGGGCTTCCAGCGCGGCATCCATGTTGCGCTTGTTGTGCGTGTCCAGAGTTGCCAGCCGGTTGCGCATCACGATCCAATCGATCGAACCGCCATCGCGCTGGGCGCGCACCTTCCTCTGCTCCCACACCATTTCCGCATAGCTGCTTAGCGCGCGAACCTCGTTGGTCTCGTGATCGACGCGCCCGAGAAGGTCCAGATCGACGAAGCTGTCATTGATCGGTGTGATCAGAATATCGGCATAGGAATGGCCCGCGCGCGACAGAGCGCTGTCACTGCCGGGCGTGTCCATGACGATGACATCACAGGTCTCACTCAGCTCTGCCAACGTGGCCGCAAGCCGCAGGCGCTCGTCTTTCTTGGCCATATACCGGTCGCGCAGATCGCTTCGGCCGATCGCCCGGTAGGTCGGATGCGGCAGTTGCAGCCCCATCTTCGCCGCGTAGATCCGGCGGTTGTCGAAATAGCGCGCGAGCGAGCCCTGCCGCGCGTCCAGATCGACAGCACCGACCGTGTACCCCTCGCGCAGCAGGCCGACGATGATGTGCATCGCCGTCGTCGACTTGCCCGTCCCGCCCTTCTCATTGCCCAGGACAATGACGGTCGCATCGACCGCAGGCGGACGATGCATTTCCGGTTTTTCGGTTTCTGGTACCTGCGTCATCATGCGTCTCGTAGCCAAACAGCGGTGTCGTGGAACACGGCACCACCATTCGGCCGTCCGGCGTCCGCGCTGATCAGCAGATTGATCCCGATCCCTTCCACAAACGACCGGTTCGGCCAGACACTCTCGACTATCACGGTGCCGCGGCGCACGCCCTCGCTCGGGCGCACATGCACGACGACGGAACCCTGCCCATTGCCGATCCGCACGAGGCCGCCGGCCGCGAGGCCGAGTTCGGCGCAGATGTCAGGATGTATCTGTGCCTCCGGCCGGCCTTCACGCACCTGACTGGTCGCGGTCTCGGTGAAGCTGGTGTTCAGATAGTTTCGTGACGGCGCCGTCACCAGCCGAAAGGGGTGGTCATCGTCGCGATCGTCGATGTTCGCATCATGATCCGGCAGGCGCGGCATGCCGTGATGGTTGCCGCCGATCTTCGACCAGTCTGGCGCAAATTGGAACTTGCCGTCCGGGTGGCCGAAACCATCGACAAAATGGGCCTCATCGAAACTCTGTGCCCGGTCGTCCCAATGGCCTTCCCAAATCGCCTCGGCGCCTGAATATCCCGATCGGCGCAGGGTCTCATCCATCAGGCCCCACGCGTCCATCTCGAAGCCGGGATGGGACGCCCCCAGCCGCTTGGCCAGCGCGCACAGCACGTCATGGTTCGAGCGTGCCTCACCTACCGGCTCGATCACGGCGCGCGTGACCTGAAGATGGGTGTGTCCGCCGGCGAGGTAAAAATCATCATGTTCCAGGAATGTCGTCGCGGGCAGGACGATGTCGGCCATCTCCGCAGTCTCGGTCATGAACTGTTCATGCACACAAACGAAAAGATTGTCACGACTGAAGCCCGCACGGACCTTGCCCAGATCCGGCGCGACATTCATCGGGTTGGTGTTCTGAATGAACAGTGCGGTAACCGGGGGTCCGTCCCCCAGGTCGCGCGGGTCGCCCGTCAGGATCGGCCCGATCCGTGACTGGTCGAGCAGCCGTACATTCATATCGCGGACGTCGTGCCCCTCGATCAGCGTCTTGTCGATGCCGTAGATGGCCCCGTGCGAATAAAGCGCACCCCCGCCGGGATACTGCCACGCGCCGGTGACGGCCGGCAGGCAGCTCGCGGAGAACATCTGCACCGCGCCATTGCGCGAGCGTGTGAAGCCGAAGCCGAGGCGCAGGTAACTGCGCTTGTTCGCACCATACAGTTTGGCAAAGGCCTCGATCTCCTCGACGGGGATCGACGTGATTTCCGAGGCCCATTCCGGCGTGCGGGTTTCGAGATGCGCCTCCAATTCATCGCCACCAGCCGTGTATTTCGCCAGATAGTCACGGTCCGCCAGCCCGTCGCGGAACAACACATGCATGACCGCGCAGGCCAGCGCGCCGTCGGTGCCCGGGTTGGGCATCAGGTGGACATCGGCCTGCTTGGCGGTCTCGGTCACATAGGGATCGACGACCACGATCTTCGCGCCGCGGTTTTTGCGCGCGCGTGTCGCATGGCTCATCACGTTGACCTGGGTGCTCACCGGATTGCATCCCCAGATGACAATCAGGTCAGACTCCGCCATCTCGCGCGCATCCACGCCCCATTTCGCACCAACCCCGGCCATCCAGCCCGCGTCCGACAGGGCGTTACAAAAGGTCGAGTGCTGGCGCGAATAGCCCATCGCATGGCGCAACCGTTCGATTCCGTCGCGCTGCACCAGGCCCATCGTGCCGGCATAGAAGAACGGCCAGACCGTCTCGGGGCCATGTTTGGCCGCGGCGCGGGTGAGCTCTTCGGCAACGGTATCGAGCGCCTCGTCCCAGGAAATTTCCTCAAAGGCGTCCCGGCCCACACCTTTCTTGCCAACGCGGCGCAGAGGTTTGGTCAGGCGGTCGGGATGGTGGACTCGTTCGGCATAGCGCGCGACCTTGGCGCAGATCACGCCGGCTGTGTAGGTGTTGGCGCTCGCGCCGCGGACCCGGCCGATTGTCTGGGGTGTCAGGCGCTCGACCTCCAGCGCACAGGTGCTCGGGCAATCATGCGGGCAGGCCGTGTGAAACAGCTGCACGTCGCCATCAGCATTGCTGCCGGCGTCAGCGCCTTCGACAGGCTTATTCGGTCGGGTTTGATCGAGCGGCATCGCGCGGGTCTCCAGACCCCTACTATAGCGGAAATCCCCGGAATCGTCGAACTTCCGGCGAATCTCGGGGAATCAGAATTTCATCTCGCCGCCCGGGCGAAACGTCCGGAATGCAAAGGCGAACGTCACGTCATAGGGAACGTCGCGAAGCCCCCATCAGGTCCTGTTTTCTGCACGACGATATTTCCGACATCGCGTCCCGCCGGGATCCACGGGCTGTCGTGGATCGAGTTCTGCCCGGCATCCCAGGTCAGGATCAGACCGTCGGCTTCGACCCGGCCCCTCGCCCGTACGAAATCAACCGACCATGCCCGATCGCCGACGGCAACAACCCGGGTCAGCGGCGATATCCCGTCGGGCAGATCTGACGGATAACGCTCGCGCACCATGGTGCGCGACTGGGTGTCCCACAGCGAATCCATGTCGAAATACGGCGTCTCCCCATAGGGTTGCCGCATCACATCAGCCGGGATCATCACCTGTCCGTCCGGCGCACGCTCGCGAAACCGTGCCAGCGATTCGAGTCGCGCCGGCAACGCTCGCAAGAGCACGCCCGAGCGCGTACCGACGATCGCCTCACCGGTGAATTGCTGCCACCAGCTCTCCGTCGCGTGGTCATACATCACCATATTGGAATGCCGGATACGCCCGGTGTTTCCGAATTGCACGATCTGCCCATCGACCCGCCGGTCATAGACGACGCCCGAATTGCACAACGGACAGTAGCTGATCAGCACCGGCACGCCGCCGACCGTATCGTTGACGATCTCGTGCCACAGCAGCATGCGCAACGGATAGGCGCGGGCATCTCCATTGATGACCAGCGACAGAACCGGCTCGAGCGGTCCCATCGCCGTCAGTGCCGTCACCGGCTGGAATACGGGATCGTCGATAGGTGAGATCGTATCGCGGTAGTTTCCGTCATCCTCGATTTCGGAGAGCGGCACCTGGGTGCGCGCGAAGTCGGTCAGCGGAAACTCGCTCTTCCATAGCTCCAGATCGGCCGACGCGGCAGGCAGCCACACCAGCAGCGCCACAGCAAACAGGAATACGCTAGCGGTAGAGCGCGCCATCCGGATTGAATGCGCGGAAGGAAAAGGCGAACACCACGTCATAGGGCACGTCCTTGGTGCCGTCGGGGGTCTTTTTCTGAACCACGACGTTGCCCACGTCGCGGCCCCGGAAAATCAGCTGCGTATCGTGGATGGAGTTCTGACCGGCTTCCCAGGTGAGCACCAGACCGTTTTTCTCGACGGGTGAATTCTCACGCAGCATCGAAAGCGTCCAGGCCTCGCCCCCGACGACCACGACCCGATCCATCGGGCTCACATCATCGGGCAAGGGGTAGGGAAAATTGATGGCCTGAAGCGCGCGTGGCATACGCTGCGTGTCCATACCCACATAGGGCGAAGCCCCATAGGGCCGCGCGCCCTCGTCCTCGGGCACCAGTACTTTCCCGTCCGGCGCGCGCTCACGAAAACGGGCCAGAGATTCCAGACGCGCCGGTAGCGATGTCATGCGTTTGCCCGACAAATCACCGATGATCGCCTCGCCCGTGAACTGCTGCCACCAGCTCTCGGTTTCCTTGTCATACATGACCATATCGCGGTGCCGCAGCCGGCCCGTATTGCCGAACTCCAGCAACCGGTCGCCCACCCGGCGGTCGAACACCACGCCCGAATTGCACAGCGGGCAGTAGCTGATCAGCACCGGCGTGCCGCCGATCACCTCGTTGACGATCTCGTGCCAGAGCAGGATGCGCAGCGGGTAAGCGCGAAAATCACCGTTGATGCCGATCGACAAGACCGGCTCGAGGGGACCGATATCCGTGACCTCCGACACCGGCAGATATCTGGGGTCCCCTACAGGCGCGATCGAATCGCGCGTGTTGCCGTCATCGGCGATCTCGTCGAGCTCGATGATCCGGGTCTCGAAATCGGTTGCGGGAAATTCCCGCTGCCATTTCGACAGGCCCTGGGCGAACGCGCCCGGCAATGCAATCCAGAGCGAGAATACGGCAATCGTAAAAACAGCGAAGGCCAGTCCCATCCGGGACCGGCCTTCTCGGGTGCTCAGAAATGTTTTCAACACCTTACTTTCGTATCTGGGTTCCGGGTCCGCCAGCCGATCCTACTTGAAGATCGTGCCATCCGGATTGAACGCATGGAACGAGAAGGCAAAGGTCACGTCGTGCACCTCGTCGACGAGCTTGTCCCCTTCCTTACGCTGCACCGTCACGTTGCCGATGTCGCGGCCCTGCGAGATGTTGCGGGCGTCCATCGCCGAGTTCTGGCCGAATTCCCAAGTCAGGACCAGCTCGTCGGTCTCAACCCGTTTCTCCTTGGCGAGCAGATCCATCGACCAGGCCTCGCCATCCACCGCGACCACATAGTCGAGCGGACGAATGCCCTCGGGGAAGCTGCCGCGATACAGGAACGGACGCGACGAGCTGTCGTAACCCGCATAGGGGTTGAAACCGGCACCACCACGCGGGCTGAGGAGGACCTCACCCTCGGGGAAACGTTCCTTGAACAGGTCGAACGCCTCGACGCGGACCGGCAGCATGGTGAGCTGGGTGCCGGTCATCTCGCCGACAATCCCCTCGCCCACGAACTGCTGCCACCAGCTATTGGTCTCATGATCCCACATCACCAGGTCCGAGAAGCGAAGCTTGCCGGACACACCGAATGTGAGGACCTGGCCATCGACGTTGCGATCGAACACCACGGCGGAGTTGCACAACGGACAGAAAGTCACCGCGATCGGTTTGCCGCCGAGCTCGTCATTGACGATCTCATGGGTCATCAGAATGCCGAGCGGATAGGCCCGGGCCGCACCATTGACCGAGACGGTGATCACCGGCTCGGTGCCCTTATAAAGTCGGTCCACCTCGGCGATAGAACCAAAGCGGGGATTGTAGATCGGGGGAATGCCATCCTTCGGCACGCCGCCTGAGAAGATTTCCTCAAACGGCACAGATGATTTCGAGAAATCGGTTTCCGGCCATTCGAGCTTCCAGAAGGCGGGGTTGGCCTGGCCGCTGGCGGACACGGCGAGGAACAACAGGCCGGCGCCGATGAGAACGCCCACACGGGCCCATTTTTGAGTGGAGAGAAGTGGCATAACGAACATCCCGTAGCTTTCGTGTTCAGTATAAATTTCGCATGATCATTGCGGGAGAAAAAACGGCGGCGTCTCCGCCGCCGTTAGGTATCTCCAAGCGTGTTTCGAATGGAGAAGCACGATGATCATGGGCATTAGATGATGATCTACCGCCTCGCATAAAGTCACTCTGCGTCACGAGTTTGTGAGAGATTCGTTTGAGATTCGGCGGGCTTGCGATCAGCAGCCGCTTGGACGAATTCAGATAGTTTGCAATTAGCTGACAGACGTCGGAGCTACGCAGGAAGAAACGGACCATCCAGCGATGGCAACAAGTTGGGAGAATGGAAGGATCAACTGTCGAAGAAATTCAGAAACATCTCGTCGTGCTCATCTAATCGAACGACGCCAACTAACAACCATGTTTTCGGATACCGGGAATGCGTGCCAAGAGCAAATACAACCCCATCTTTTGGGTACTGCTCGCCGAATATGAATTCCATGCGCTCCAAGGCTTCACTTTCACTATTAGTCTTGATCAGGCGGTAGTAAGTAGCTGAAGTCTCCCAGTCTAAACACCGATGCTCATGGCGACCGTCTAGGTCTTCGTACTGGTAGAAGAACGCAACTGGGCACGGGTTTAAGGCTTTAAGATCTTCATCAAAGAACGAGGTCTGTGCGGCTGCCCGCGCATAGGATTCTCGTTCTTCCTCAATTTCAGAATCAGATTTCCGCTTCCATTTGAATTTCAAATTCTTTGGCCGAACCAACGCAAGCGTTTCCCCACGCAATGCGGCATCAGCAATTGATGTACGGATATGCGGGGCAAGAAAGGCAGATCGCTTGCTCTTGGTCAAAGAGCCATGAGTTGAAATAGTATCTTCTTGCACCCGTCGACTTTCGGGTCGTGGATCGTTTTTCGGCTTGCGCCAATCATACTCAATCCATTGCCAGCGACGAAATTTCGTATCGAGACTTCGGAACCGAATTGGAAACTGGCGGCGCCAAGTTCCTTCAGCCGTTATACCGGCACAGCAAACAGTCTCGCCATACTTGTCGCTGACTTCCGGCAACGCCTTGACGAGCACTAAAACTCTTTCAGACCCTGAACTCGGTTCCGTTGTCTGCAATACCTTGCCTCACTCCCAAGTGAACGGCTTTGTATCCCAATACTTCACTAGCTGAATCGGCGATGATCCGCCTGTGGCACTCTTTTGAGTTTCGCTCGTAACACAGCAAACAAGCAAACTCAGAACGCAATATTCCCAAGAGCGCATCCATGTCCTCGACCGCTCTTGAGGACGTCAAATGCTTCTTAAAGATTGACTTGAATTTCTTGAAATCGCCCGCGCGGGCCGCGTCCCGCCCAGGCTTGGGATCACCCAATCCGCGCAGATGCACATATCTAATTCCAGCAGCGCTAAGTGCTTCAGACAAAGCCGTTTTTGAGAATCCCTTTCGGCGCGATTGTGGCAACTCACGAACATCAACCACAACCTCGATCCCGACATGTGTGACAGTCGCTATAAAATCATCAAGCGAGGCACTTTCGTACCCGATAGTAGCGAACTCATTCTTATTTCTAGTCATTCCGCTAAATCGACTCCGGTGGAGGATTTGGGTGGCGTGATATACCTAACCCTCCATCTTGAAAAGCTGCCCCAATGATAGAAATCATCGACTATCGATTGGATTCTGTCGAGGATCGTTGGCACCTTCCCTCTACACGATAAATCTATTGTTGATCATTCCGCTGCTTCGTCGATCGGGCACCGGCCCTACCGACTCCGTATGGAGGCAACGCTTGACCTTATCGACCCTCTTGAAAGACGTGCGTGCCTGCGACATCTGTGCGTCGGCCCTGCCCCACGGAACCCGCCCCGTCCTCCAGGCCGGTCCCAAGGCCCGCATCCTCATCGCCGGCCAGGCGCCGGGGCGCAAAGTCCATGAGAGCGGTATCCTGTTCGATGATCCGAGCGGCGACCGGCTGCGCGCGTGGCTGCAGATCGACCGCGAGGTCTTCTACGACCCCAACAAGCTGGCCATTCTGCCGATGGGGTTTTGCTATCCGGGCACCGGAAAATCAGGCGATCTGCCGCCACGTCCGGAATGCGCCCCGCAATGGCGCCGCCCGCTGCTCGACCTGCTCCCCAACATCGAACTGACCCTCGTGGTCGGCCAGTACGCACAAGCCCATCATCTGCCCAAGAACCCGCACAAGAATCTCACAGAGACGGTCCGCGCCTGGCGGGACTTCTGGCCACAGGCATTGCCCTTGCCCCACCCCAGCCCGCGCAACAACATCTGGATGCGCAAAAACCCCTGGTTTGAAGACGACGTGCTGCCGACGTTGCGCAAGGCGGTGCACAAACTACTTGCGGACTAGAAGCGTCACTAGACAACCCGGGCCCGCAGGACGCCCGATGCGGAGGATGCTAGGGTCACAGAGACAGCATGCCCTTGCAGGAGATCGCGGATGTCTCTTCAGAATGATATCGCCCGGCCGACCGCCACCATCGATCCCAACGAGATTCCGATCGTGGATATCGGGCTAGTGCTCGCCGGCACCCCCGGCGCGCTCGAGAATGCGGCCACGGCATTCCACGAAGCCTGCACCGGCATGGGCTTCCTGTTCCTGACCAACCACGGGATCGACGACGGCGTCATCGCGCGCGCATTCGACGCCGCGCGCCGGTTCCACGCGCTGCCGATGAACGAGAAGCTGAAAGTGCGGATGAACCGCCATCAATGCGGCTACATGCCGCCCAACGTGTCGGTACACAAAGACACATTCGAGACCCACAAAACAGCCCAGAAGGCCCAGGTCAGCGAGGCCTACAAGTTCACCTTCGATCTCGCACCCGACGACCCGGACTACGGCAAGAACCGGCGCTTCCGCGGCCACAATAAATGGCCCGATGAAGCGACCGCGCCGGGCGTGCGCGACGCGTTCATGGATTTCCATGTGACGTTCGAGGGCTTCGCGCGGAAACTGCTGCCGGTCCTGTCTGTCGCGCTCGAGATGGCGCCGGACTTCTTCGATCCCCACTTCGAACGATCAAGCTCGATGACCCGGATCGCCCATTATCCGCCGATCCCCGATCAGGATGAGGAAATCTCACTGCCGGGCCACAAGGACCTGTCGTTCCTGTCGCTCATTCCACCGGCCACCCATCCGGGTCTCGAAATCCTCACCCCGTCGGGCGAATGGATCGCCCAACCGGTGGTCCCGGAAGGTCTGCTGTTCAACACCGGCAACACGCTGTGTCGATGGGTCAACGACGTCTATGAGGCCACGCCCCACCGGGTTCGTGCAGCCGCCGACACCGACCGGCACTCGAACATCTTCTTCCTCTATCCCAACGTGGATGCGGTGATGGAATGCGTGCCGAGTTGCACGGACACGGATAATCCGGCGAAGTATCCGCCGGTCACGTTCGGTGAGTTTCATGCAGACTATGCGGCGCGGAACTTTGCCTACGCCGAAGAGTGGGACTGACGGCGCTCAGCAGCGCCTCATCAGCAGAGACGGTGTTTCTGGTCCCAGCGCAGGGCGTCGAGGTCTTTTTCCCAATCTTCCTCGCCCGGCTCCTGACGGATGCCGAGCGTGGCTTTGTGATAATCGAAATTATCCTCGCCCTCCACCGGCTTGGCGTCCCACGAATCTTTGGTGACGAGCGCCGACCAGGTGCCGAGGACGACACAAATGGCGATGGCCGCCAGAATGACAATGACTTCGATACTCATGGCGCAATTCCGTTCTCAGTGCCGTGGTTCAGGCAATCTGGCACAAATACACGGCGCAAGGGAATTCAACACCAGGTGAGCGTTGGCGACCCGACGCGGGGGCCTTAGTATTCCGGGACGATGAATATCGGCCCAGGACCTGCCATGACGACCCCAACCCCCATTAAAGATATCGAGGACGCGGCCGCACGGGTGCGCCAGAGCTCCCATGACTACGTGAAGGTCGCACTCACCGATATCGATGGCCTCCTGCGCGGCAAATACATGCATCGGGACAAGTTCCTCAGTGCGCTGGCGGACGGGTTCGGATTTTGCGACGTGGTGCTGGGCTGGGATATCAATGACCAGCTCTATGACAATTGCGCCTACACGGGCTGGCACAGCGGGTTTCCCGACGCGCCCGTGCGGATCATTCCCGAGACCGGCCGGCAGATCCCATTCGAGGCTGGCTGCTGGATGTTCCTGTGTGAGTTCACCGACACAGCGTCACAGATATGCCCGCGCGGGGTCTTGAAACGTGTCCTCGATCGGGCCGCCGCGCTGGGCTTCGAGGCCCGTGCCGGTTTTGAGTATGAGTTCTTCGTCTTCGCCGAGACCCTCGCAAGCACTGCAGCCAAGCAGTACCGGGATATGCTCCCCGTGGCGTCGGGAAACACCGGCTACTCCCTGCTCCGGCAGACCACGCTGAGCCCGCTCTACACCGACATCTTTTCCAGCATGTCGGCCATGGGCATCGGGATCGAGGGCCTTCACGAGGAAATGGGGGCTGGCGTCATCGAGGCGGCCCTCCAGGTGGACAACGCACTCGCCGCGGCCGACAAGGCCAGCCTGTTCAAGACCTACACGAAGGCCATCGTCCAGAACCGCGAACTCATCGCCACCTTCATGGCCAAGTGGAACATGAAGGAAGCCGGTCAGTCGGGGCATTTGCATCTGTCCCTCACCACCGACGACGGGGCAACGAAGGTCTTCCACGATCGCGCCAACGAACACGCCATCAGCGACACGATGCGGCACTTCATCGGCGGCCAGGAAAGGCACATGGCCGAGCTGACCGCGATGGTCGCGCCGACGGTAAACTCATACCGCCGCCTGATCCCGGGCCTGTGGGCGCCGACCGATGCGACTTGGGGCATCGACAACCGCACCTGCGCGATCCGGGCTCTGCCGGGAAGCCCCAAGGCACAGCGGGTCGAGTATCGGGTGCCCGGCGCGGACGCGAACCCATATCTGGTCGCTGCGGCGGCGATCGCATCGGGACTGCACGGCATCGAGCAGCGGACCGAGCCGTCCGCCCCTCAGACCGGCAACGCCTATGATCGCAATCACCCCGATCATCTGCGCCTGCCGTCGGAATTGGCGGATGCGGGTCAACGTCTGGCCAGTTCGGACATGGCGCGCGAATGGTTCGGGGACGCATTCGTCGATCACTACGCCGCATCGCGCGACTGGGAGGCTCGCCAGCTTCCCATGGACCCGGCAATCAGCACGGCCGAACTGGAACGCTATTTCGAATTGATCTGATTACAGGCGAGTAATATGCGATGACCAACGACCCCGCCGTGCTTCGCGGCACCTGGAGCTTCCCGACCACGATCTGGTTCGGTGCCGGGAAAATCACGATGCTCGCGCGCGCCTGCAAGACGCTGGGCATGACCAAACCCTTGTTTGTCACCGATCCGGGCCTGGCCGGCCTCGAGATGGTGACGTCCGCGCTGGCCCCGGCACAGGCCGATGGCGTTGCCGCGACATTGTTCTCGGACATCAAGCCCAATCCCGTGAGCGCGAACATCCGATCCGGCGTAGCAGCACTACGTGCAGCGGGTTGCGACGGGGTGATCGCCTTCGGTGGCGGCTCGTCTCTCGACGCCGGCAAGACCATCGCGCTCCTCGCCGCACAGCCCAATGACGGCATCGACCTCTGGGACTTCGAGGAAGGCCGCAAGGACTGGCAACGTGCGGAATTACCCTTGCCCATCCTGGCCATTCCCACGACCGCCGGGACCGGATCGGAGACCGGGCGCTCCACGGTGGTGTTGAACGAGGCGACCCAACACAAGGTCATCATCACCCATCCCGGCATGATGCCGGGCATCGTGATCGCCGATCCCGAACTCACGCTTGGCTTGCCGGCACACATCACCGCGGCGACGGGCATGGATGCGCTTGCCCATTGCCTCGAGGCCTATTGCTCGCCGTTCGACAATCCGCTGTGTGACGGCGTCGCGCTCGAAGGCATGCGCCTGGTCCGTGAGAACCTGACGACGGCTGTGGCGGACGGGTCAGACCTCGCCGCGCGGTCGCACATGCTCGCCGCCGCGGCCATGGGATCGACCGCCTTTCAGAAGGGCCTCGGCGCAATCCATGCGATGAGCCACCCGATCGGCGCGCTCTACGATACCCATCACGGGCTGACCAATGCCGTCGTCATGCCCTATGTACTTAACCGGAACCAGGCGGTGATCGAGACCAAGCTGGCGCGGGTGGCGGACTATCTCGGGCTCACACGCCACGGCGATACGGGGTTCGACGCCTTCCTCGATTGGACGCTGGCGCTGCGTACGCAGTTCGACATGCCGCACACACTGGCCGGGCTTGGCGTGGAGCCGGAGCGCTTCGATGAGCTGGCCGAGATGGCAGCGGCCGATCCGACGGCGCTGGCCAATCCGATCACCCTGGATGCAGCCGGGTTCCGCGAACTCTTCGAAGTCGCGTATGCCGGAGACCTCGACTAGGCGTCAGCCTTTTTTATAGGGGTTTGCCAGTTCGTCCACGAGAGCGTGCAGCACCTTGCGGAACTGCGCTTCGGACACATCCATCAGCACAGCGTCTTCCAGCGCCTCCTGGCATACGTCCTGAATCTCGACGAGGTTCTCGCGCAACACGAGGATGGAGTCTTCGCAGCTCATAGCCTCGCCACTGGGCTGTTCCCATTTCTGCGGCTCGAACGTCGCACGCTGCTTGGGATCGGACATTTGCGCCACCTTTACATCCGCCGATGGAGGATCGAATCGATCCCGCTGGCATTGAAATATTATTATAGAGCTCTCGGGCAAGGCGTCACATTCCATCGCATGCGCCCCATAAAACTGTCCGGCTTCTTTCAAACCGGACACAAGTCCTTGATGTGCATTGAAGATTAACGCGCCAAATGCGAAATCCATAGGCATGGTTACCACCGGCTAAGTACGCCGGACACTCGGAAAACAGCATGACCGTGTACAACGCGCCTGCCTTTGACGAACATGAGAATGTCCTGTTCGGGTTCGACCGGGAGACCGGATTGCGCGCGATCATCGCCATCCACAACACCAATCTGGGGCCGGCCGTCGGCGGTTGCCGCATGTGGCCCTACGCCGATGAAGCCGCAGCACTGGAGGATGCGCTGCGCCTGTCACGCGGCATGACCTACAAGTCGGCCCTGGCCGGGCTCCCGTTCGGGGGCGGCAAATCGGTCATCATCGGCGATGCAAAGACAGACAAGACCCCGGCCCTCATGCGCGCGATGGGGCGGATCGTCGACAGCGTTGCCGGCCGTTACGTCGCGGCCGAAGACATCGGCATGACCGTCGCGGATATGGACGAGATGGCGAAGGTGACAAAGCACGTCACCGGAACCAGTGCGACCAGCGGCAATCCCTCCCCCTACACCGGCTACGGCGTCTTCCAGGGCATCCGCGCCGCCGTCGCCCACAAGCTAAGGCACAATGACGGGCTCGCGGATGTCCAGGTGGCCATCCAGGGCCTGGGTTCGGTCGGCTTCGACCTGGCCCGGCGCCTGCACGAGGCGGGCGCACAGTTGCAGGTCGCCGACATCAACGGCGATGCGATCACCCGCGCCGCCGACGAATTCGGTGCTATACCCGTCGACACCCACGACATTCACGCCGCCGACGTCGATGTGTTCGCGCCATGTGCATTGGGCGCCGTCATCAACGATCAATCCGTCGGCGAACTGGGCGCGAAGATCATCGCCGGGTCAGCCAACAATCAGCTCGCCGAAGACCGGCACGGTGCCGAGCTCGCCGCGCGTGAAATTCTGTATGCACCCGACTATGTGATCAACGCCGGCGGGATCATCGAAATCGCCCATGGGACGAAATTCGGCGGCACCCATGATGACGCGACAATTTTCGCCCATCTCGACCGGATCCACGACACGCTCCTCGAAATTTTCGAACGCGCCGACGCCGAGGGCGCAGCGACCAACTTCGTCGCCGATCAGATGGCCGAAGAACGGTTCCGCGCGGCCTAGTCCTGCTTTCTGGCGTTTTACACCGATTTATTCGAACGGAATCCGCTTCGTTTGACGCAAATCAATGCGCGGTTTTTTCTGCAATTGAGAATGACTTGCAATTAGGATCACGGTTGAATATGGTCCGACACAGTTAAGAACAGTTCTCAGTCGCAAAAATTCTTTTCGGAGCAGAAAATGCGCAAACGTGCCATCGCCCTCGCCGCCACTGCCGCGGCCGGCCTTGCCGCCTTGTTGATCGGCCCCAGCGTCGTCGCCCAGCAGCAGGCATCCGTGAATGCCGGTGAGGTCAATGTCTACTCCTACCGTCAGCCGTTTCTGATCCAGCCGATGTTCGACGCCTTCACCCGTGACACGGGCGTGAAGGTCAACGTCGTCTTCGCCAAGAAGGGCCTGGTCGAGCGCCTCAAGCAGGAGGGCCGCAACTCCCCGGCCGACCTGATCTTCACCGTCGACATCGGGCGCCTGAACGACGCCTATGATAGCGGCGTGACAGCCCCGGTGGAAACCGCACAGTTGACCGCGAACATCCCCGCCGCCTTCCGCCAGGCCGACGGCAACTGGTACGGGCTGACCCAGCGCGCGCGCATCATCTATGCATCCAAGGACCGCGTCCCCAAGGCAGAGGCCCCACAATCCTATGAGGAACTCGCCGATCCGAAATGGGCGGGCCGCATCTGTACCCGAGCCGGCAACCATGAGTATCAGGTGGCACTCACCGCCGCGATGATCGCCCATCGCGGCGAGGAAAAGGCCGAAGCCTGGCTCCGCGGACTCAAATCCAACCTGGCGCGCAAGCCCCAGGGCAACGACCGGGCCCAGGTCAAGGCGATCAGCGAGGGCGAGTGCGATATCTCCCTCGGCAACACCTATTATTTCGGACTGATGCTTCAGAACGAGGAACAGTTCGTCTGGGCCCAGGCGGTCTATCCGGTCTTCCCGACCATCGGCGACGCCGGCACCCATGTGAACATTTCGGGCATGGCGCTCACCAAGTCGTCGCCGAACCGCGACAACGCCGTGAAACTCATGGAGTTCCTGACCGGTGACCTGGCCCAGCAGATGTATTCGGAACAGAATTTCGAATATCCGATCGTCGCGGGCGTTCCCTTGGCGGGTCTGTTGCGTTCCATGGGAGAGTTGAAACCTGACACCATGGCGCTCGACCGCGTCGCCGCGCTGCGGGCCGATGCCTTCAAGCTCGTCGACAAGGTCGGATACAACGACTAGCGGGCACTGCGGCCGGAACCGCCCGAATGTCCGTGACGAGCCTCACCTCCCCGTCGTCGTGCACGCGTCCCTCACAGGGGCGCGTGTGGATTCTGGGCGGGCTGCTCGTGGCACTCGTCGTCGCAGCCCCGCTCGGTGCGATCGCTTGGATCGCGCTGTTCCCAACTGAGAACATCTGGCCCCATCTCGCCTCAACCGTGCTGCCGCGCCACAGCTGGAACACGGCTCTGTTGATGGTCGGCAACGGCATCGGCGTGTTTCTCATCGGCACAGCCTCGGCGTGGCTCGTCAGCGCCTGTGACTTCACCGGCCGCCGGATCTTCGAATGGGCCCTGCTCCTGCCCCTGGCGGTCCCGGCCTACATCGTCGCCTTCGTCTACACCGACATCCTCGAATTCGCCGGGCCCGTGCAGGGACTGCTGCGCGACATCTTCGGCTGGCAGACAACGCGCGACTATTGGTTCCCGGAAATCCGCTCCATGGGCGGCGCGATCTTCGTCATGTCCTTCGTGCTGTACCCCTATGTCTATCTGCTCGCCCGCGCGACCTTCCACGAGCAGTCCTCCAGCGTGCTGGAGGTCAGTCGCACCTTGGGCCGCGGGCCGTGGCAGACCTTCCTCACGGTCGCGCTGCCCCTGGCGCGCCCGGCCATCGTCGTCGGCATCGCGCTCGCCCTGATGGAGACCCTGGCCGATTTCGGCACCGTGGATTACTTCGCCGTCAACACGCTGACCGTTGCTGTGTTCAACGTCTGGCTCGGCATGGGCAATGCCGGCGGTGCGGCGCAGATCGCATTGGTCATGCTGGGCTTCGTCATCCTGCTGATCTCGCTCGAGCGGATCGGCCGCCAGGGTCGCCAGTATCACCACACGTCATCGCGCTACCAGGCCTCCCCGCGCGTGCGCCTGCGCGGCGGCCGTCACCTCGCCGCATTCCTGGTCTGCGCAGTTCCGATCGTCATTGGTTTCCTGATTCCTGCCGGCGTCCTGCTGCGCCACGCCATCGTCTTCTTCGATGAATCCTGGAACCAGGCCTTCTTCGCCTTCGCCCGCAACAGCCTCACCCTGTCCGCCACCGCCGCACTCATCGCGGTCTCGATCGCCGTTTTCCTCGCCTATGGCCGGCGGCTGTCCGGACGTGGCTTCGGCGCGCTTTCCCGGATCGCCCTGCTGGGCTATGCGGTGCCCGGTGCGGTCCTCGCCGTGGGGGTCATCATCCCGTTCGCGCGCATCGACAACGCCATCGACGCTCTCGCACGCGACCTGTTCGGCGTCTCGACTGGGTTGATCCTGAGCGGAACCATCTTCGCGCTAGTGTTTGCCTATGTGGTGCGTTTTCTGGCCGTCGGCTTCGGCGCCATCGAGGCGAGCCTCGGCAAGATCAGGCCGACCATGGACATGGCCGCACGCAGCCTCGGTGCCAGCCCCGGCCGCACATTGTGGCGCATCCACCTGCCGCTGGTCCGCGGCAGCCTGATCGCTGCAGGGACCATCGTCTTCGTCGATAGCATGAAAGAATTGCCCGCGACCCTGATCCTGCGACCGTTCAACTTCGACACCCTGGCCACCCATGTCTATCAGTTCGCCTCGGACGAGCAGCTCGAACGCAGCGCGCTGTCCGCCTTGACGATCGTGATCGCCGGCATTCTGCCCGTGATCATCCTCAGCCGCGCCTTGCGCCAGGCCCGCCCCGGCGCACGCACGGGCACACGCACGGGCACACGCACCACAACAGGCCGCTAAATCAGGCCGAGCTCACGAAGTTCGGCCGCCATTTCAGGCGGCGGCTCCAGTTCGGCCTCGGCACCGGCCGGCAGGTCTGTGGGGGCATTCTCGAGCTCCAGATACCGCCAGCCCTGGAACGGGCGCGAACGCTTGGACTGCACGCGTAAGAGTTTGCGATCGAGATGAATGGCGCAGCGCGGCGTGCCATCCGACGCGGTGGCCGGCTCGATCGCAACGATCTTCTGGCGCACAAGTATTCGCCCCTTGATCACCCAGTAGAGCGAGCCATCGTCTTCCAACAGCTCGTCGCCGCGCCGTGGCGTGTTGCGGGTGAGAATCCGCAAGATCGGGCCGTCTCCGGCCGCCTTGCGATCAGCAATGCGTTGTTTTTGGCGCTCGCGCAGATGGTCGATGGTCTCGATGCCAACGGCGAGTTTAACGAGATGAACAGACATGGCCGCACAATAGCAGCGACCGCCCGACAGATGAACGGGAAGTGGCTTGGTGCCTGTGGTTAACCCGACATCCGCTCGACGAGCGCATCGAGGGATTTCACGAGGTCGACACCGACCGCGCCGCCGTCACCCTTGACATGGTTCTTGATGACCGCGCGCATCGCATCCGCATGGGCGCGCAAGACATCGGGGTTCAATTCGGCAAAACTGTAAAGCCGCTCCGCGTAGCGATACAGCGAGGAGGCGACATCCGAGATCAGATCGTAGCCATAGGTTGCACCCTGGCCGCGCAGATCATGTCCGATCCGACGCGCCTTCTTCAGAACCCTTTCGGCCTTGGACGGATCATCTTCGAGATCCATTGCCAGTTGCATCAGCCGCGTGATCTCATTGGTTACCGATTCCGCGAAATCGTCACCCATGGTGTCAATGACACCTTCGGCGCGCTTGACGAGCTCGGGGTCGATTCCACCCGCGCCGGCCTTGCCAACCTTCGCCTTCAGAAGATTGGGGGGCGTGATGAGCTGATACGCTCCATTTTCCTGGCCTTTTTCAGCCATGACGACCTCATCCTTGCGAGTATTCGCAACTATGCAGGATAGATAGTGCAGGTTAATGGATGGTTAGTCGCTGGCAATCTTGGCGACGTTGTCGCGACTTTCTTTCAACGCATTGCGCTGCTGCTCGGAGAGATCGCGAACCGAGACTTTGACCTGTTCCAGGTCGGCTTTGCGACGCTCCGGGCCGGAGTAGCGCGTATCCTGTTTGCGGCGGCGATCGGGGCCGAAATAAGTATCCGTCCGTACGAACGGCCGCGGTTCCTCGATGACGGATTCCAGTCGCGACATCAGGACATCAACCGTGAACGGCTTGGCCAGAAATTCGGTGACCCCGCGGTCACGGGCTGCCTGAACGCGCTCCTCATCCGAGTAGGACGAGATCATGATGACCGGCACATAGGGGTTCGGACTCTTGCGCGACGTCCGGATCATATCCGCGAGATCAAGACCGCTGATCGGCTCCATCTCATAATCTGTGAACACGAGGTCATATTCAAGACGGCAGAAGGAATCGAACCCGCTCACACCATCCTCGGCCACGTCGATCGCGCGTATGCCGACGGCATAGAGGATCGTCCGCAACAATTGCCGGATATGGGCATTATCGTCGACGATCAGTATTCGCAGGCCTTCGAGCTGATAGCTCACATCAAACCCTTCTAATTGCCCAAAAAATACGGGCGTACCGCGACAATCGGTACACCCCAAGTTTAGGATTTAATGGTTTCCAAAAAGTTTACGCGCGCCCGGTCAGGAAACGAGCAATTTCAGCTGCTTGCACGGATTGCCTGTGCCGCCTTCGATGTGGGCGCGCGTCCCAGAACGTCGCAAATGAACCGACCCGCATCGACCAGCTTCGTCATATCCACGCCGGTCTCGATGCCCATCCCATCCAGCATATAGACCACATCCTCCGTGGCGACGTTGCCCGACGCGCCGGGTGCATAAGGGCAGCCCCCCAAACCGGCGACGGCTGTATCCACGGTCGCCACGCCTGCGTCCAGGCACGCCAGAATATTCGCCAGCGCCTGGCCATAGGTATCGTGGAAATGCAGGGCCAGGCGATCAACCGGCACCACTTCTGAAACCGCATCAACCATGGCCCGCGCGCGCGCCGGCGTGCCAACCCCGATCGTGTCGCCCAGGCTAACCTCGTAGCACCCCATCGCATCCAGTTCGCGCGCCACCCGCACCACGCTCTCAATCGCCACCTCAGCCTCATACGGGCAGCCGAGCACGCAGGAGATATAGCCGCGCACCTTCATACCGGCCGCCAGCGCGTCGGTAGCCACCGGGCGAAAGCGCGCCAGACTCTCATCGATCGAGCAGTTGATGTTTTTCTGGGAGAACGTCTCCGACGCGGCACCGAAAATCGCGATCTCCTCGACCTCCGCCGCCATCGCGCCTTCCAGGCCTCGCGCGTTGGGCACGAGCACGGGATATCGCGTCCCCGGCCGTCGCTGAATGCCGGCCAGGACCTCGGCCGCATCGGCCATCTGCGGCACCCATTTCGGCGACACGAACGCCCCCGCCTCGACCGCCGGCAATCCGGCATCCGACAGGCGGTCGATCAGCGCGATCTTGTCGGCCGTGGGGACCATGCCCGGTTCTGCCTGCAGGCCGTCACGCGGACCAACATCGACGATTTCCACCCTGTCTGGTCGTGCCATCTCAGTCTTCCACGGGTTCGAGTTGCAGCAATTCCGCGCCTTCGGCCACCTGGTCACCTTCGGCGAAAAACAGCGCTGCCACCTGGCCGTCCCCCGATGCGGTGATCGCGTGCTCCATCTTCATGGCCTCCAGCACCATCAGGGTCTGCCCACGAGCCACATGATCTCCGGCCGAAACCATCACGCGGACGACCTTGCCAGGCATGGGCGCATTCAGACCGCCTGACGCGCCGGCGCGATCGGATGCCTCCTCGACCGCCACGATGCGTTCGAGGCGAATCTGGGTGCCGTCCTCGACGGCGAAGAAGACATTTCCCGACGCATAGGCGGACCAGCCGCCCTTGGCCGCCTCCACGTCGACGGTTTTCCCATCGGGTAATGTCAGTGAGACCTGATCGATACCGTGAACGACGGTGACCGATATCTCTGTGTCGCCATCGCGAAACTGGAGTGTTTCCATATTCTGGAGGTTGGCGCGCCAACCATCGGATGCCGCCCAGGGCGAGTTGGCGTCACCGCGCGCTGCAGCCTGCGCGGCGGCCTGTCGCCCGCGTTGCGCCAGAAGCCGTCCCGCCACCACCGCCAGCGCGCCATCGGGCACGCCGTCACGAGACGGAATGAGCAGGTCGCGATGCCGGTCGATAAACCCTGTGTCCACGCCGCCGCCGACAAAATCAGGATGTGTGATCGCCCGGCGCAGGAACGCCTGGTTGGTCACCGGGCCCACACACACAAGTTCGGCCAACAGTCGGTCGAGTGCGGCGATGGCCGAACCCCGGTCGGGGCCATGGGCAATCACCTTGGCAATCATCGGGTCATAGGAAACTGCGATGTCGTCTCCGGTTCGCACCCCGGTGTCGACCCGCACCGAGGTGCCCATCTCGGGTGCCTCGAACGCCACGACATGACCCGGTGCGGGCAGGAAATCACGCTCCGGGTCTTCAGCGTAGAGCCGTGCCTCGATCGCGTGGCCGGTCAGGAATATCTCGGTTTGATCCAGTGGCAGGGGCGCACCATCGGCCACGCGCAATTGCCATTCGACCAAATCCAGGTCGGTGACGAACTCGGTGACGGGATGCTCGACCTGGAGACGCGTATTCATCTCCATGAAGTAGAATGGCCCGTTGGCACCGTCCGTGGTTGCGTCGACAATGAACTCGACGGTACCCGCGCCTGAATAGTCGATGGCCTTCGCTGCCGCGACCGCCGCCGCGCCAATCTCCGCGCGGCGCGCATCGGTCATGCCCGGGGCCGGCGCCTCTTCCACCACCTTCTGATAGCGGCGCTGCAACGAACAATCCCGCTCGAAAAGATGCACCACATTGCCATGGTCGTCGCCGAAGACCTGCACTTCGATATGCCGGGGCGTCGTCAGATATTTCTCGAGCAACACGCGATCATTGCCGAACGCGCCACGCGCCTCGCGCTGTGCGGCCGCCAGCGCCTCATCGAACGTGCCAGCGCTCTCGACGATCCGCATGCCTCGTCCGCCGCCGCCTGCCGATGCCTTGATCAGAACGGGAAACCCGATCGCCGCGGCCCGGGTCGCCAGCTTGGCCGGATCCTGATCCGCACCGTGATAGCCAGGCACCAACGGAACATCCGCCTTCGACATCACGTCTTTCGAGGCCGCCTTGTCCCCCATCGCCCGCATGGCGGCCGCGCTCGGTCCGACGAGCCGTATCCCCGCAGCACTGCATGCATCCGCAAAGTCGGCATTCTCCGAAAGGAAGCCATAACCGGGATGAATCGCATCGGCGCTGGTCACGCGGGCGGCATCAATCACCGCATCGATATTCAAATAGCTCTCGGCCGCGGCATCGGGACCGATCCGCACGGCCTCATCGGCCACCGCCACATGCATCGCAGCCGCATCGGTATCGGAGTAGACCGCGATCACGTGGATGCCCATGCGTTGTGCTGTACGCGCGACCCGAACCGCGATTTCCCCGCGGTTGGCGATCAGAAGGCGCTCAATCATTTATCCGCTCCGGATTTGCCATCCGCTTCGCGGACATAACGCATAATTTCCGCGAACCCGAACAGGAACAGCAGAATGCCAAGAATGACTTCAATCGCCGCCACGACCCTTACGGCCTCGGCCGCCGGCGTGATGTCCCCGTAACCAACAGTCGACATGGTGATGAGGGAGAAATACAGACTGTCGGAAAAACTGATCGTGGTGCGGACACCCTCGACGAGGAAGGCCGGCTCCGTCGCGAGCCGGTCCATGATGCGGAAAATCATGGCGAACACGATCACGATGAAGGAATACAGGGTGAAGAACGCGAACGCAGGCCGAAACAACCGACCCGTGCGGACGAAAAACTGATCGAACAGGAGCCCGGTATCGATCAGGAACAGGCTGATCTGCCGACTGACCCCGGCGACAAAGATCGCGACCAACGCCATCGATCCGACCAGGACCAGGCTCAGCGTCTCGCTGTCGAGCGACAGCCGCGGCAACGCAAAGGTCGCTGCCGCGATCACGAAGACCGGCGCGATCCAGACGAATTTACGGCCCGACAGACTCTCCCGGAGCAGCTCCTCGTCCCGCGACAGTTGTTGGATTTCGTCCCGCTTCAACGCGACCGCCGCGAGAAACACGAACATCGGCAGCAGATAGCCCACCGCAATCGCCCAGGGGGCCGCACCCTCAAAATTCGTCAACTGCAGGAAAGAGTAAACACTCGTGTAGATCGCCAGAGAGTTCGCAAAAGCGAGGACGAAAAAACGGCTACCGGGAAACATCCATAGGAACAGCCCCGCAGCGCTGAACACCGAGGCCAGAATGATGATGGTCAGCGTGCCCAGGAAATCTGTCACACCCACCGCGACCAGCAACACGATGAGGGCTGAAAACCCGACCGCACCCAGCCAGCCCTGATGGCTGATGCCGACGCTTACGCTTTTGTCGTCGTCCGCCATTTCGGCTCCCGTTTTTCGAGAAACGCCTGCACGCCCTCGCGCCCCTCATCGGTCGCTCGGATATCGGCGATCCGCTGCGCCGTGTCCTCGACCATCGCATCATCGACCGGGCCCGACGCAACCCTGCGGACTAAATCCTTCGAGGCGGCCATCGCCGCCGGGCCGTTACCGAGCAATATCGCGAGCAACTCATCGATCCGGTCATCGAGCCGCGCGCCCGGCACCACTTCATGGACAAGCCCGAGTGTATGCGCTGTTTCCGCGTCGAACCGCTCTGCCGTCTGAAAGTAGCGTCGCGACGCGCGCGCGCCGATCGCCTCCACCACATAGGGGCTGATCACAGACGGGATCAGGCCCAGCCGCGCCTCCGACAGGCAGAAACTCGCCGCCTGGGAAGCCAGCGCGATGTCACATGCCGCCACCAGGCCGACCCCGCCACCGAACGCAACGCCCTGCACCCGGGCAATGGTCGGCCGGGGCAATTCATTGAGGATGCGCATCATGCCGGCAAGCTTGCGCGCGTCGGCCAGGTTCTCGGCGTCGGAATAGTCCGCCATGCGCTGCATCCAGCCCAGATCCGCCCCGGCGGAGAAGCTCTTCCCCTCACCTTCCAGCACCACGACACGCACGGCCTCATCCCGGCCTGCGGCCACGAATGCCGCCGACAGGTCCGCGATCAGCCCGTCATCGAACGCGTTGTGTTTTTCCGGTCGGGCCATGGTGATCCGGCCGACCCCGCCGGACACTGTCAGTCTGATGGCGTCTTTGCTCATGGCTACATCCTGAACACGCCGAAGCGTGTTTCCTTTATGGGCGCGTTCAATGCGGCCGACAGGCCCAGCCCGAGCACCCGGCGTGTGTCGGCGGGGTCGATGATGCCATCGTCCCACAGCCGCGCGCTGGCATAATAGGGATGGCCCTGGGTTTCATACTGTTCCTCGATCGGGGCCTTGAAGGCCGCCTCATCCTCCTCGGTCCAGGTCTCGCCCCGCCCCTCGATATTGTCGCGCGTCACCTGAGCCAGCACATTCGCCGCCTGGGGACCGCCCATCACCGAGATGCGCGCGTTTGGCCACATCCACAGGAAGCGGGGGCTGTAAGCACGCCCGCACATGCCGTAATTGCCCGCCCCGAAACTGCCGCCGATGATGACGGTGAATTTGGGCACATTGGCGCAGGCGACGGCCATGACCATCTTCGCGCCATCCTTGGCGATACCGCCGGCCTCGTACTTCTGGCCGACCATGAAGCCCGAGATGTTCTGCAGGAAGACCAGAGGGATGCCGCGTTGGCTGCACAGCTCGATGAAATGCGCACCCTTCTGGGCCGATTCCGAAAACAGGATGCCGTTGTTGGCGATGATCCCCACCGGGTAGCCATGGATATGCGCGATGCCCGTGATCAGCGTCTCGCCGTAGCGGGGTTTGAACTCGTCGAATTCGCTGCCGTCGACGATGCGTGCGATCACCTCGTGTACGTCATAGGGTTTGCGGATGTCGGCATTCACGACGCCATACAATTCCTCGGCCGCATAGAGCGGCTCGCGCGGTTCGGCCATTTCCAGATCCACCCGCTTGGGCCGGTTCAGGTTGGCGACGATCCGGCGCACCAGCGACAGGGCATGGGTATCGTCTTCGGCCAGATGGTCGGCCACGCCGCTGGTGCGCGTATGCACGTCGGCGCCACCCAGATCTTCGGCCGAGACGATTTCCCCCGTCGCCGCCTTCACCAGCGGCGGCCCGGCCAGAAAGATCGTGCCCTGATCCTTGACGATGATTGCCTCGTCCGACATCGCCGGCACATAGGCGCCACCCGCCGTACACGACCCCATCACCGCGGCAATCTGGGGAATGCCCGCCGACGACATGGTCGCCTGATTGTAGAAAATTCGCCCGAAGTGATCGCGGTCAGGAAAGACATCATCCTGCTGGGGCAGGTTCGCGCCGCCCGAATCGACCAGATAGATGCACGGCAGATTGTTCTCCCGGGCGATCTCCTGGGCCCGCAGATGCTTCTTCACCGTGATCGGGAAATAGGTGCCCCCCTTGACCGTCGCATCGTTGACGACGATCACGCATTCGCGGCCCGAGACCCGGCCAATGCCGGTCAGGATGCCGCCGGCAGGAACCGTATCGTCATACATCTCCCAGCCGGCGAACTGGGAAAACTCCATGAACGGCGCCCCCTCATCCAGCAACGTGTCGATCCGGTCGCGGGGCAACAGCTTGCCCCGGCTCAGATGGCGCGCGCGGGATTTTTCGCCACCGCCCAACTCGATTTGCCCGACCTTCTCCTGCAGATCACCGACGCAGGCTTGCATGGCGGTACGGTTCTCCGAGAACAATTCGGATCGCGTGTCGAGGCTCGATTTCAAAACGGTCATGACGAACGGCTCCGGGTTGCGCCCTTCGCAGGGCGGCAAGCTATGGTAAAAATACGACGATGAGCGACCTGCCGACAAAATCCGAGATCGAGACCGCCGCCGAGACGGTCTACGCCGCGATGGCGCCGACCCCGCAATATGCCTGGCCCCTGCTGGCCGCGGCGAGTGGCGCGAATGTCTGGGTGAAGCATGAGAACCACACGCCGACGGGCGCCTTCAAGGTGCGCGGCGGGCTGGTGCATATGGCCAATCTTCGCGCGCAGAAGCCGGGCATCAAGGGTGTGATCGCCGCCACGCGCGGCAACCATGGTCAATCCATCGCCTATGGTGCGCGGGCCAACGGCATCGACGCGGTCATCGTCGTGCCGGAGGGAAACGCCGCCGAGAAGAACGCGGCCATGCAGGCCTTCGGCGCGGAACTGGTGATCCACGGCCATGATTTTCAGGCCGCGCTGGAATATGCCGAGGGGCTGGCCGGCGAACGCGGTCTCGAGATGATCCCGTCCTTTGCCGTCGAACTCGCCCATGGTGTGGCCACCTACGGGCTGGAATTTCTGACCGCTGTGCCGGACATCGACACCCTGTATGTGCCGATCGGCCTCGGCTCCGGGATCACCGGCTGCATCGCCGCGCGCGAAGCCCTCGGCCTCACAACCGAGATCGTCGGCGTGGTCGCAGAGAACGCGCCCGCCTATGCCCTGTCGTTCGCCAGGGGCGAGGCCGTATCGACCAACAGTGCGGACACCTTCGCCGACGGGCTGGCCTGTCGGGTGCCGGCGGCTGATGCCGTGCCAATAATCTGCGAACACGCCGCTCGCGTGGTTACCGTCAGCGAAGACGAGATCAAGGCCGCGATCCGGCTCTACTTCACCGCCACCCATAATCTGGTCGAGGGCGCGGGTGCGGCCGCACTCGCCGCGCTGATCCAGGAGTGCACCGCGATGGCCGGCAAGACCGTTGGCGTCGTGCTGTCGGGCGGGAATATCGACCGTGCGATCTATCAAAAGATCATCTCCTCGGACTGACCCGGCCTACCAGCCGCCGGACTCGAGCCAGCGGTCGACCATGTCGAGCCGGTCGGCGCCCCAGAAGGCCTCGCCGTCCACGACCATGAAGGGCGAGCCGAATATCTCGCGGGAAATGGCCTCGTCCGTCACGGTCTTGAGCGCTTCCTTCACCGCCGGGTCCTGCAGGCCTGCGGCGAGCGCGTCGGCATCGAAGCCCGCCTTCGCTGCAATGGCGACGACCGCGTCCGGGGCGGCGATATCCTGGGCATCACCCAATGCGGCGTTATAGAGCGCGAGCGTCATCTTCCGGGCTTTCCCCTGCCCCTTGGCCCAGTAGACCGCGCGTGACGCGGCGACCGGCGAGAAAGGGAAATCGGCGGGCGGGTTGTAGGTCACATCGTGAAACCGCGCCGAGCGGGCGAAGTCGTGCCGCGCGTAGTCACCTTTCATGGGGACATGGGGCAGCGGCTGCGCGCCGGTCACCTTGAACACGGCACCCAGCAGGAAAGGCTTCCAGTCGACCGTGCGACCATGCTTCGCGGCGACATCCGCGATCTTGTGGGCCGCGATGTAGCCATACGGGCTGTTGAAATCATAAAAGAACTCGACCGGTGCATCGGACATGCTGGTTACTCCCTTTTCAAAATATCCTCGTCCAGAGCTTGTCGAAGGACGAGGACCTCATACTTCGACAAGCTCAGCATGAGGTCATGGTGCCATTCCCGTCAGGCCGCCGCGATATCGCGGCCGATGATCAGCCGTTGAATGTCGCTGGTGCCTTCATAGATTTTCGTGACCCGGACATCGCGATAGATGCGCTCGACCGGGAAATCCTGCAGATAGCCGTAGCCGCCGTGAATCTGGATTGCGTCCGAGCAGACCTCCTCGGCGATTTCCGAGGCATAGAGCTTCGCCATCGCCGCCTCGGTCAGGCAGGGCTCACCCGCATCGCGCATGCGCGCGGCGTTGTGGGTGAGCTGGCGCGCCGCCTCGAGCTTGGTGCGCATGTCCGCCAGTCGGAAGATCACGGCCTGATGCTCGATGATGGGTTGGCCGAAGGTCTCGCATTCCTTCGCATAGGCCAACGCATGCTCATAGGCCGACCGGGCCATGCCGATCGCCTGGGCCGCGATGCCGATGCGTCCGCCTTCGAGATTCGACAGCGCGATCCTGTATCCCTCACCCTCTTCCCCGAGGAGAAGATCCGGCGTCAGCTCCATGTCGTCGAACACGAGCTGGCAGGTGTCGGACGCGCGCTGGCCCATCTTGGCCTCGACCGACGCGACGCGATAACCGGGCGTGTCCGTCGGCACGATGAAGGCGCTCATGCCCTTGCCGCCCGCATCGGGGTCGGTCTTGGCGAAGACGATCGCTAGGTCGGCATTCTTGCCCGAGGTGATGAATTGCTTGGTGCCATTGAGCACGTATTTGTTGCCGCGCTTCTCGGCCTGGGTGCGGATTGCGCCCGCATCCGATCCCGCGCCCGGCTCGGTCAGCGCGAATGCCCCCAGCATCTCGCCGGTCGCCAACGGACGCAGGAAGCGTTCTTTCTGCTCGGCGCTGCCGAAGTTGAGAACCGGCAGGCAGGCCACCGAATTGTGGACCGCCATGATGGTCGAACACGCGCCGTCACCCGCCGCGATCTCTTCGATGGCCAGCGCATGGGTCAGGGTGTCGGCACCCGCCCCGCCCCAGGCCTCGGGCACGACCATGCCCAGCAGGCCAAGCTCGGCCATGCCGCGCACGGCATCCTCGGGGTAGCGGGACTCCCGGTCCCATTCCGCGGCATTTGGCGCGAGCTGCTCGACCGCAAAACTCCGCGCCATGTCGCGGATCATGACCTGTTCGTCAGTCAGCGGCATGTGCGATCACGTCTCCGCCGACCAGTTCGTTGACGTCGGCACTGTCGGGATCGACGGCGCAGAGATGACCCTGCTCCAGATCGACCCACCAGCCGTGCAGTTTCAGGTCCCCTGCAGCGATCCGCTCTGCGATCCACGGGAACGTGGCCAGGTTGCGCAGCGAAATGCGGATACTGTCCTGCTCCACGTCGTTTTGCGCCGGCACCGAGCCATCCGCACCGCACGGGCAGGCCTCGGATGCGATTTCCATCCAGGGCGCGATAAACTCCCGGATGTTCGGTGTCCCCGAACGGGCCGCGCGCAACGCCCCGATCCCGCCGCAGGCCGAATGGCCGAGCACGACGATATGGCTCACCTTCAAATCCCGCACCGCGAACTCGAGCGCAGCACTGGTGCCGTGCAGCCCGTCATCGGGCCCATAGGGCGGCACCAGGTTCGCGACGTTGCGGGCTATGAAGAGTTCGCCCGGTTCGGAATCCAGCAACAGGGCCGGATCGACCCGCGAATCCGAGCACGCGATCAGCATCACATCGGGCGATTGGCCCTGCTCGGCAAGTTCACGCATGCGCTCGGGACGCTGCTCGTAATAACGCGCCCGGAATCCCCGGAACCCCGCTACCAATCGTTCAATCGCCTCTACCATGGAACATCCCTACCCTGATAATCGATAAAGCGGCCGCTGTCCTTCGTGGTCAGTCCGGCCAAAACATTGCGAATACCGCGCACGCTCTCCTCGGGAGAAAGCGACGCATAACGGCCCGTCATATCCGTGCGCACGTAGCCCGGATGCAGCGCGACGGAGGTAATGCCCCGCGCACGCCATTCGGGCTCGATCACGCGAAACCGCTTGTTCAGTTCGCGCTTTGAATCCCCGTAGAGATCCGCACTTCCCGATCTCGCACGCCCGGCGCCCTGAACACTCGACATCACCGCCACCTTCTTGTCGCCGCCCGCAACGACGCTGTCGAGCAATGCCGCAACTGTGACGATCGGTGCCTCGGCGTTGATCCGCATGGAGTGCGCCGTCGTCTCCTTGTCGCCGGCGCCCCGCCCGGCGTTGATTCCGGCATTGTGGATCAGGATATCAATCGGCTCATCGGACAATTTGTCGGCCAGCGCCACGATCTGTTCGTCCTCGACCACATCGAGCGAATGCAGATGCATGTCCCCATCGATCTCGCCCAGCACGCCCGGCGCATCCAGGGTGCGCGTGGTCGCATGAACCCGGCATCCCTCGGCGGCGTATTGCCGGGCCAGCTCCAGGCCGATGCCCCGGCTCGCGCCGATCACCGCGACGGTCGTCATATCCGCACCTGTCGTTTGTTCACCCAATCGCTCACCACGGATGCTCCGCGCCCGTCCAGGTCAGGAACTTGCCGCTGTCGGCGGGCGACAGTCCCGCGATCACGCGGCGCATGCCGGTGACACTTTCATCGACGCTGACCGACGCGCCGGCCCCGCCCATGTCGGTCGCCACCCAGCCCGGGTGGAACACGACCGACGTCACGCCCGCCGCGCGCCATTCGGGCTCGGCCGCGCGGAACCGGTCGTTGAGGATGCATTTGGATTCCCCATAAGGCGCCGATGGCGTGTCGCCGCCATGGCGCGCACCCATCTGGCTGGTCAGGATCGCGATCTTCTTGTGTTCGCTGCGGGCCACGGCATCGAACAGCGCGCCGACGATATCGAGCGGCGCGTCAGCATTCACCGCCATCATCTCGCCCCGGCTGATACCGCGCAGAACACCCGCACTATTTATCAAATGATCAATAGTGCGGCCCTCGAATGCCCGGGCCAGCGCGGCGATCTGATCCGCGTTGCGCACATCGAGGCCGTAGATCGACACGTTGCCCACAATATCCGCCAGTTCGCCGGGGTTCTCAGGCGTCCGGGTGGTCGCATGGACCGCCCAGCCGTCGTCGGCATAGGCCTGCGCAAAACCCAGGCCGATGCCGCGGCTCGCACCGATGATCACGACCGACGGCATCACTCTTCCCCATGGGGTGAATGGCGGTTCGGGTTCGGCCGGCGCGCGGTGGCCTCGATCTCGATTTTCATACGCGGATCAACGAGTTGCGCGATCAGTGCCGTCGCCGCGGGCGGGTTGGGCCCCAGATACTGCTTGAATACCGGCATCAGTGCTTCGTAATCGTCCGCGTCGGCGATGTAATAGGTGACCCGCACCAGATCGGCGAAGGACACGCGCGCCGCTGCCAGCGTCCGCGCGATGTTGCCAAACGCCTGATGCGCCTGCGCGACAACGTCCTCGGAGATCGTCATCGTCTCATAGTCGAACCCGGTGGTGCCGGACACGTGGACATAGTCCTCATCCACGACCGCGCGGGAATAGCCGACGGCCTTCTCGAATTCCGAATTGGTGGAAATACGGCGCATCACGCAGTCTCATCGAACAGTTCGCGGCCGATCAGCATGCGGCGGATCTCCGACGTGCCCGCGCCGATCTCATACAGCTTGGCGTCGCGTAGCAGGCGCCCGGTGGGATACTCGTTAACGTAGCCGTTGCCGCCGAGAGTCTGGATCGCCTCGAGCGCCATCCAGGTCGCCTTCTCTGCCGCGTACAGAATGGCGCCGGCCGCATCCTTGCGTGCGGTCTCTCCACGGTCACAGGCCTGGGCGACGGCGTACACATAGGCCTTGCAGGCATTCATGGTGACATACATGTCTGCGAGCTTGCCCTGCATCAGCTGGAAGGTGCCGATCGGCTGGCCGAACTGTTCGCGCTCATGGACATAGGGTACGACGATATCCATGCAGGCCTGCATGATGCCCAGCGGCCCGGCAGCGAGCACCGCGCGCTCATAGTCGAGGCCGGACATCAGGACGTTGACGCCCTTTCCCACTTCGCCCAGCACATTCTCCTCGGGCACTTCGCAATTCTCGAAAATCAGCTCGCAGGTGTCGGAGCCGCGCATGCCCAGCTTGTCCAGCTTCTGGGCCGTGCTGAAGCCCTTGAAGCCCTTCTCCACGATGAAGGCGGTCATGCCCCGCGGTCCCGCATCCGGATCGGTCTTGGCGTAGATCACATAGGTCTCCGACACCGGCCCGTTGGTGATCCACATCTTGGTGCCGTTGAGGATGTAGCGATCCCCCTTCTTTTCGGCCCGGGTGCGCATGCCGACCACGTCGGAACCTGCCCCCGGCTCGCTCATGGCCAGGGCGCCGACATATTTGCCGGATACGAGATCGGGCAGGTAGCGGGCCTTCTGTTCTTTGGTGCCGTTGCGGTGGATCTGGTTGACGCAGAGGTTCGAGTGGGCGCCGTAGGACAGGCCGACCGACGCGGATGCCCGGCTGACCTCCTCCATCGCCACGCAATGCTCCAGATACCCCAGATCGGACCCGCCATATTCCTCATCGACCGTGATGCCGTGGAGCCCGAGGGCCCCCATCTCGGGCCACAGATCGATCGGGAATTCATTGTCCCGGTCGATGGCCTCGGCGCGCGGCGCGATCTTGTCCGATGCGAAGCTGCGTACGGAATCGCGCAGCATGTCGGCGGTGTCGCCCAGATCGAAACTCAGGCTCGGATATTCGTTGGGAATCATGTGTCATCTCCTCGCGGCCGGGGCTACCCGTCGCCTAAATACAGAATAGCGGATTCCTACTCCGCCGCCTCCCGGCGGGTTTCGACTTCCTCCAGTCGGTCGCGACAGCGCGCAGCATATTTATCCATGTTCGAAATCGCCGCATCGAGGTCGCGGCGCTTGTCTTCCAGTAACGCGCGTTTCGCGTCGAGCTTCTCCAGCAGGGTTCGCAACTGGAAAGCCTCGCCCTGGGGGGCCGAATAGAGATCGATGATCTCCTTGGCCTCGGCCAGAGAAAAGCCAAGCCGCTTGCCGCGCAGCACCAGCGCGAGGCGCACCCGGTCGCGCCCGGAATAGATGCGCCGCTGGCCGGCGCGGGCGGGCGTGATCAGCCCCTCCGCCTCGTAGTGACGGATGGTCCGCGGGGTGATGTCGAACTCCCGCGCGAGGTCGGATATCGAGAATGTCTGCTCCATTCTCCAAAGCTTACGTTAACGTAAACGTAAGTCAAGGGCGACAACAAGAATCACCAGCAAACCACTGTTTTATTTGTAAATTATCCGTGGTCGCGGAGGAGACGAGCCTTCTGTCGGTCCCAATCGCGCGCCTTCTCGGCCTGGCGCTTATCGTATTTGCGCTTGCCCGACGCGATCCCGAGATCGACCTTGGCGATGCCGCGCTTGTTGAAGTAGATCGACAGCGGCACGAGGGTCACGCCCTCCCGGTGAATTTCTGCAAACAAGCGGTCCATCTCGCGACGGTTCACGAGCAGCTTGCGCGGCCGGCGTTCCTCATGGGGAAAGTTTTTCGCCGGGGCATATTTAGGGATGTAGCAGTTGAACATCCACAACTCGCCGTCGCGCTCCCCGGCCCAGGCGTCGACCAGGCTGCCCTTGCCTTCGCGCAGGGATTTGACTTCCGGCCCCGTCAGGACGAGGCCGGTCTCCAAATTGTCTTCGATCGTATAGTCATGCCGCGCCTTGCGATTCTGCGCTGCGATCGTGCCTGGCGGCGCGTGCTTTTTTCCGACCATCGATCCAGCGATACCGCGCCGCTAGTTGAGCAGTCCGGCCGACACCATCGCGTCGTGGACCAGCTTCTGCGTGTTTTCGTTGGCCGGGGTCAGCGGCAGGCGGACATCCATCGTGCACTTCTCGAGCAGCGAGGCCGCATACTTGACCGGCACAGGGTTCGGTTCGACGAACAGGGCGCTGTGCAGCGGGAACAGCCGGGCATTGATCGCCATCGCGGTCTTCACGTCACCGGCCTGCCAGGCATCGTGCATTTCCGCGCACGCGCGAGGCGCTGCATTGGACGTCACGGAGATACAGCCGTCGCCGCCATTGGCCAGGAACGACATGACGGTCGCGTCCTCACCCGAGAGCATGCAGAAATCCTCGCCGATCTCCTGGCGCATGGCCAGCGGGCGGGTCAAATCCGCGGTCGCATCCTTGACGCCGATGATGTTCGGGCAATCGCTTGCCAGCCGCGCCATGGTCGCGGTGGACATGTCGATCACCGAACGCGGCGGGATGTTGTAGATGATGATCGGAATATCGACGGCATCGGCCACGGTCTTGAAGTGGGCGTATAGGCCATCCTGGGACGGCTTGTTGTAATAGGGCGTCACGATCAGCGCCGCATCCGCGCCCGCCGTCTTGGCATGCTCGGTCAGCCGCACGCATTCTGCGGTCGAGTTGGAACCCGCACCGGCAATCACCGGAATACGCCCGGCAGCCGCCTCGACGCACATCTCGACGACGCGCTCATGCTCGCCATGGCTCAGCGTGGGTGATTCTCCGGTCGTTCCGACCGGAATCACGCCGTCGGTACCCTCGTCGATCTGCCACTCGACAAGCCCCTGATATGCTTTCTCATCGACCTTGCCGTCACGAAACGGAGTGATGAGTGCGGTCAGTGATCCCTTGAACATATCGGCCCTCCTGCCCACGAAATGCGGGCCCTGCGGATATTCGCGCGGACGATAACGGCTCGGCCGAGCCCGAACAAGGCGCAACCGCGCAAATACAACAGTCATATCAATCCGATACTGGTCAGGCGCAAGCGGTATCCCTACACTCGCGGACCTCAGAAACACCTTGGATCCGCCGTGTTCATTCGCCCCGCAACCCGACGCATATTCGCCCTGTTCACCGCGGCTGCGGTTTCATGGGGCGTCGCGGCAAGCCACGCGGGGGCTTCGGACAAGAATGGGCGCGATCTGGTCGCCGCAGCCGAACAGGAAGACTGGACGGCGGTTCGGCTGTATCGAGATCGCGGCGTCGAGCCACTGATCGCCAAATACGCCGCGTGGCTCGATCACCAGCGCGCCGCCGCCAAGAGCGATTTCAGCGACATTACGGCATTCCTCGAAGCCAATCCCTATTGGCCGCGCGCCAGCGAGCTGCGCCGCAATGCCGAGGCGGCCATCGACGAGACCGTTCCCGGCGAGGATATCCGCAACTGGTTCGACCGCCATCCGCCGGTCTCAGGTGCCGGTGCACTGGCACATCTCGACGCGCTGCTTGCGAATGACGAGCGCGATCGACTCGCCGAACTGACCCCGCGCTATTGGCGCAGGCTCAGCTTCGACCGTCATACCGAAACGGCATTGCTCAAGCGCCACAGCGCGTATCTCAGCAAGGACGATCATCGCGCACGCCTCGACCGGATGATCTGGACACAGAACCATGGCGCCGCACAACGCATGCTCCGGCGGGTTGATCCGCAGACGGCCGCGCTGGGCCGCGCCCGGATTGCCCTGCTGCGCCGAAGTGCTGGTGTCGATGGCGCCATTGCACGGGTTCCCGAAAATATGCGCGACGCCCCGGAGCTCTGGTTCGAGCGGCTGCGCTGGCGCCGCCGCAAGGGCCTGGACAGCAGCGCGCGAGACATCCTGTTCGACTTGCCGGGCATGCGCCCGCAACCGAATAAATGGGCGAAGGAAAGCCAAATTCTCGCGCGCCGTGCGCTCGCGGACGGGTATTATTCCGAAGCAGCGCGCCTGGTCAAAGGACACGGCTTGTCCGCCGGTGCCGCATTTGCAGAATCCGAGTTCCTCGCTGGCTGGATACAGCTCTCATTTCTCAACGCACCGGGCGATGCCGAAGATCATTTCGCCACGCTCTATGACGGCGTGCGATACCCAATCAGCCGGGCACGCGGCGCTTTCTGGAAAGGCCGGGCGGCATCCATTGGTGGCAACGATGCGGTTGCGCGCGAATGGTGGGAACGAGCCGCCGAACACCCATCGACATTCTATGGCCAGCAGGCGCTGCTATCTCTCGGCACGCAAGCTCCACGTTTCGAATTTGCCCAACCGGCCAACCCGGCGATCCGCGAGGCGTTCGTCGCGGACGAGCTCGTCACCCTGGTGCAACGCCTGCATGCGCTTGGCGCGAACGCCAGCCTGCGCACGTTCCTTTTGCATCTTTCCGGCCTTGCGGAGAACGCCGACGAGCGGCTCCTCGTTGCCCAGCTTGCCGCCGAAGTCGACCGGCCGCGCGAAGCGGTACGCGCGGCAAAACGCGCCAACCAGCTCGATAACATTATCGGCGCAGCGGGCTACCCGCTGTGGCCGCTGCCGAAACGCGACTCGGATGCACAGCTTGAAGACGCGCTCATCCTTTCGGTGATTCGCCAGGAGAGTGGCTTCGACCGCACGGCCATCAGCCGCGCCGGGGCGCGCGGGATGATGCAATTGATGCCGGCGACCGCGCAGCAGATCGCCAAGGGCCTGTCCGAGCCCTATAGCCGGTCGCGATTGCTCACAGACCCCGGCTACAACATTCGCCTCGGTGGCGGTTATCTCGCGCAGATGCTGGAACGCTTCGATGGTTCCGCGCCCCTCGCGCTCGCCGCTTACAACGCCGGGCCCCATCGGGTGGTGCGCTGGGTCCGGGAGTTTGGTGACCCACGCGCCGGCGATATCGAGATGCTCGACTGGATCGAGACCATTCCCTTCAGCGAGACACGCAACTATGTGCAGCGTGTTCTCGAAGCCGTCCCGGTTTATCGGTACCTCCTGAGCGACACCCAGCTCGCCGAAACAGGGATCACGCCGCTCTTCAATAAGAGCCCAGGCCAATGACCGCTCCTCGTATCGAGGGCATCGAAGCCTGCGTGTTTGACGCCTACGGCACGCTCCTCGACTTCAACTCCGCCGTCATGCGATGCCGCGATGAGATCGGCGATAGCGCCGAGCAGCTCTCCGATATCTGGCGCCAGAAGCAACTCCAATACACGTGGCTGCGCAGCCTGATGGGCACCCATGCCGATTTCTGGCAGGTCACGGGGGAAGCGCTGGATTTCGCGCTCGCCGCCGTCGGGATCGATAATCCCGATCTGCGCACACGCCTGATGACGCTCTACCGCGAACTCGATACATTCCCCGAAGTCACAGACACGCTGTCCCGACTCGAGGCGGCCGGGATGCGCACCGCGATCCTTTCGAACGGCGCGCCGGACATGCTCGACGCCGCCGCAGCAGCAGCGGGTATCGACGTCCTTCTCGATGCGGTGTTGAGCGTCGAGGATGTCGGCATCTACAAGCCTGACCCGCGGGTGTACCAACTCGCGGTCGACCGGCTGGGTGTGGCCAAGGAGAATATTTGCTTCCTGTCGTCGAATGGCTGGGATGCCGCCGGCGCCGCCGCCTTCGGGTTCCGCGTGGTGTGGGTGAACCGATACGCGCAGCCGGTCGAGCATCTGCCGGCAAAACCGGACGTCATCCTCGACACATTGTCACCGCTGCCCACGATCCTGTGCCTCGACCGGGTATGACGGAACTGGTGCCGCCAACCCTCGAAGGGATCACTGCCGCAGCGGAAAGACTATCCGATGTCGCGGTCCGCACACCGCTTCTTGAGAGCCCGGCGCTCAACGCCCGCACAGGTGGGCAGATATTGCTGAAGGCGGAGATATTGCAGCGGACCGGATCGTTCAAATTTCGCGGGGCCTATAATTTCCTGGCTCAGATCCCGCCCGCCGCGCGCGCACGCGGCGTCGTCGCATACTCCTCCGGCAATCATGCTCAGGGGGTTGCCGCCGCTGCGGAAATCTTTGGCGTGCCTGCCACCATCGTCATGCCGGCCGATGCGCCCCGGGCGAAAGTTGAGAACACCCGGGGATATGGCGCCGACGTCGTTGCTTATGACCGCCAGACCGAATTACGCGAGGACATCGCCGCCGCGATCGCCGATGAGTCCTGGGCGACTCTGGTGCCGCCCTTCAATCACCCCTGGACCATCGAGGGCCAGGGCACCGTAGGACTCGAGATCGCCGCCCAATGCATGGCGCAAAATGCAACGCCCGATGAGATCCTTGTTTGCTGCGGGGGGGGTGGCCTGACGGCCGGAATCGCCATCGCCCTATCGAATCGCCAGCCTTCCGCGCGGGTCCGCACCGTCGAGCCGGTCGGGTTCGACGATGCCAAACGCTCGCTCCTTGCCGGGCAACGCCTGTCCAATGAGACCGGCGCGACGTCAATCTGCGACGCGCTACTGTCCCCCAGCACAGGCGACCTGACCTTTTCTGCCATGCAGGCCCATGATGTCACCGGCCTGTCTGTCAGCGACGATGAAGTCCGCGCGGCCATGGCCTATGCCTGGCGCACGCTCAAACTCGTACTGGAGCCGGGCGGCGCGGTCGCGCTCGCCGCCATTCTGTCGGGAGAAATCAAGACGAAAGATCGAACGATCGTCGCCGTGCTGTCCGGCGGAAACGTGGATACGGCGCTGTTCAGCGCCTGCATCGAGACGGCCTAGCTGCCCTCGCCGACAACCAGATTAAGCCGGGACTGTTGCGCGTCGCGACGCAGAAGCTTGCCTTCCATATAGGCGCCTGCCTCGATCGAAAGCTCTTCATGCTGGATATCGCCGGTCACGCGGGCGCTCGCCGAGAGGCTGACACTGCGGGCGTGAATTTCGCCGGTGACCGTGCCATGCACATGCACCGTGTCGCACTCGATCTGGCCAACCACATGCGCACTCCGCCCGATCGTCACTTCCGCGCAGCGCACATCGCCATCAACGGTGCCTTCGATCTGCATCACGCCATCGCCGCTAAGATTGCCGGCCACGTTCATGTCGGCGCTGATAATCGATGGCACGCCGTTGCCGTGCCGATCAGTTTTTGAAAACATACTGTCCCGCCTTGATGAAGTTCGAAGGATCATTCTGCCGCCCATCAACCATAATCTCGTAGTGCGAATGCTCGCCCGAGCTGCGCCCCGTACTGCCGACGAGGCCAACCTTCTCGCGGAAATCCACTTCCTGACCGCGCTTTACGAAAATTTCCGACAGATGGGCATAACGCGTGCGCACACCCAGCCCATGATCGACCTCCACCATCTTACCGAAGCCACCGTTCCAGCCGACAAAGGTAACGACGCCAGGGGATGTCACGCGCACCGGCGCCCGCCGGCGGCTTGCCAAATCGATACCGGAATGGAAAGCCAACCTCTTGGTGAACGGATCGACGCGGCGTCCAAAATTACTGGTCACACGAAACTCATCGAGTGGTGCGGCCAGGGGCAAATGTTTCATCAGGGATTGCAGGCTTTGCAGGTCATCAATCCGGCGTTCGACCGTGGCGAGTTCCACGGCAAGCCCGCCGCCCGGACTGCTTTCGACATCACTGCTGTCGATTGCCAGCAGCGGGCCGCCGACACCGCGCCCCTCGCCGGCAGCGCGCGCCATCCGATCCAGCAGACGATCCACATCCAGGCCCGCCAGATCCAGGGTTTTGCGGAGCGCCTCACCACTTTGATCCGCAGTCTCGCCAAGGCGAGACACCACACCGGCCTGGGCGGTCTCAAGAGATTCGAGCCGCGCCGAAAGATCCGCCACCTCCGTGTCCAGCGCCTGTCGCTGGGTCACGATCGCGCGCTTGTCATTCTCCGCACGACGCAAGCGCTCGTCACTGGCGTCCAGGCTTGCCTGGAGTTCCGCGCGTGCGATCTCCATCGACACCACATCGGACTTCAAGTCTGCGAGCGCGGCCCGTGATTCCGCCAGCTGAACGTCCAGCACACGGTGCGATTCTTCGACGGTTGCGAGTTCGTATCTCCCGTCGATGAGCTCCTGCTGCATCTCCTCACGGGAACGCGTGAGGCGTTCAGATTCGGCTGCGAGACGTGCCTTTGCCTCCACCTCACCGAGATAGGAAAATGCGAGCACATCGCCCTGCAGCTTCTGCGCATTGAGTTCAGACTGAAGCGCACCTAGCTGGTTCTTTAACGACAGGTTGGACGTTGCGAGGTCGACCGCCGTTTGCTGCGTCGCGGTCAACGAACGCCGCTGGATATTCTCACGCTCGCGCACCTGCTCCAAATCACGCTCAAAACGCGTGTTCTCTTCGCGAAGTGCGGAAATCTGAGAATTGCGATCGGAAACGATACTGTTGTGCGACGTAAACCTGACCGTCGAGAAAACCGTCCAGACCAATGCCGTTGCGACCAGCGCGGTCACGCCGATCTGGACATGCCGGCCCACACGCAAATAGCGGACTTGCCCCCCCGAGCGCAGAATCAGCTCGCGCTGCTCCGGGAACAGTTTGTCCAGCATCTTTCGCGCTGCGATCACCCGTGAACTCCCCACGCCGCGTGCGGCGCAATCCCCGTCCTGTCACCCCGTCGGAACTGGTGCCCGACTGACTTCAAAAAAACGTCCGTTCCACCCGGACTTACGCGATTGGTGTGTGTGTGCTGGCCAGCCCCAAATGCATACCCCTGCATTCGGGCAAACGATTTCAGTCTTCGATTTCCCCCGGCGCCAGCGCATCGCTGACCCCAATCATGCTGTCGCGCGTCACCAGACGAGCGAGTTTCTCCTGATCCCAGCCCTCGGTGCCATCCGGGCGTTGCGGCAAAACCAGGTAGCGCAAATCCGCATTGCTGTCATGGACGCGAACCTGCTTCTTCTCGGGAATATCGGTGCCGAACTCACGAAGGATCGCGCGCGGCTCGCGGACTGCCCGTGAACGGTAATCGCGCCGCTTGTACCAAGCCGGCGGAATGCCGAGGACCGCTCGCGGATAACAGGAACATAATGTGCAAACGACCATGTTGTGGACGTTTTCGGTATTCTCGATCACGCACAACTCGGTCGGGCGCATGTCGATGCCGAATGCCATCAGCGCTTCGTCGCTGTCAGACATCAATTTGTCCTTGAAATCCGGGTCATCCCAGGCACGCGCCACGATCTTCGCCCCGATTGCCGGTGTGCGACTCTCGACCTGATCAATCGCGTGGCGCACGTCGTCCGAAGAGATCACCCCCTTCTCAATCAGCAGTTCACGCACCGATGCCTCGAGAATTTGCGCCTCGAGCGACGGCAACGGATCCTCCTGGATCGGCTTGCCGTCATGGGTATGGGTCGGATGAGAATGGTCGTGGGAATGGTCGTGTGATTCGCTCATGTCTTCGCCGCTTTCTGCGCGCCTAAACCGGCGCCAGCCAATGTTCGTAAATTTCGATCTCAAGGGTGTCGTCGGGCGCCCCGTCGTAATCTTCCCAGAGCTCACCCTGCTTGAAGTTCACCCGGTAGAGCATCTTGTAGGGCAACCCCGAATGGCCAACGGCCAGCAGTTCGGGATTGGGGAATGAACCGACAATGCGTTCAATCACGCCCGTTTTGCCGCGCACATACATCGGCGTCCGCACATGCCCGGGCTGATCGCGCTGCAACACCCGGACCGTGTCGCCCTGCTGAAACTTAGGATCCATGGCCGTCCGCCTCCAGACGAGCCCTGACCTCGGCCTTCTTGGCCTCGAGTTCCTCCTGACTATAGACGCCCTTTTCGAGCATCAGCCAGGAAATGGCCTGCAGCCAGCGCTCATAGTAGGGATACTTGTGATAATCATCGCCCAACGCCTCCTGCATCCGGCGCGATTCATCGACCCGTGCCAAACGCCGGCGCTGATCGAAGAGCAGCATCATCATCGCGTCGACCGTCTTTTCCCAATGGGTCGGGACGTGCTCGTGTGTATCGGGATCGACCGGCCCTGCCGGCATCCCTCCGTAATCCTGTGGACCGCGCATTTTCTCCCCTCGCGTGGTGCGTGCGTCATTTTCGAGGTCCAGCCGCGACAAGGCAAGAACTTCGTCAACCAAACGCGGAAAATGGCCGATTCCGCCGTTGAGCTTCAGAGTTTCTCAATCATTCCGCACCAGAATGCCCCCCTGAACAGGTCCGGCCGGAGTCCGCAGAATGTCTATGGATCGACAACAACTTGCCCGTGCGATCGACGTCGGGCGGTCATCGACGCTGAATTGCTTCGAGACAACGAAGGATATTGCCGGGATCGCTGCGGAAATCGCCGACGACGATCCACTGGGGCCGATGTTTCGCAACAAGTATCTCAACGAATCCATCGTCTTCAAAATCGTCGATTCCATTGTCATCAAAGGCAAGCGCCGCTACGGCGTCGAGACGCTCATTTACTTCCCCTACAACCACAAAAATATCTATGAGGGTGGAGATTCAATCCTCATGACTGATGAGCGTCGGGCCGAGAAGCTATTGCACAAATGCGGCCTCGATCCGGCAAAGGATAACGAGACGGAGAACAGCGTCTGGGACAACGACATGATGGACATGATCGATGAGTTACCGACACTCGATCCGTTCCTCCTGAAATGTAAGGCCCAGCAACTCGGGATCGAAGACAAGCTCAACGAGGCCTATTTCAATATCTCGTTGGAAGAATGGAACCGCATCCAGAAGCCGATCCGCCAGAAGATCGACGCCCTCGTGCGCAAGGCCCTTGGTATGGCCGACGGCGAAGAATCACCCGACCCGAATGTGCGCGCGAAGATCGATCAGAACATCTCGAAGTTTCTCAAGAAAATCTGGGAAGCGCGCGACATCGACGGGATCGAGGACTTCGTTTACGGGATGGAGATGCCGCCCGAACGCGCGCCTGAGCTGTTCTTCGCCTGGAAGGCAATTTGCTACTATCAGGTGCAGTTTTCCGAAATCGAGCATTCGATGCGCCGCCTGTTCGCCTGGATCGGCAATCCAAAGACGGCGTACCCCGCCGATTTCGGCGGAATGCGCAGCGAAGCGCAAGACCAGATCAAGAGCGACATCAAACTGCTGCGCGCCCTGTTTCGAGAGAACTACACCAGCATTGTCACCACGCTAAAGGACTATGAAGAGAGCTACCGGATGTTCATCGAAGACAGCAAACCGGGGCCATTCAAGGAATTCCTGGCCAACGCCGACACCTACTATGTCGACCTGGCGGCCTGCCTGAGCGGAAATTCGCATGCGATCAACCTGCTGGAAGATCAGGTCAGGCGCACCGGAGCACAAATCTACAGCGACCAACACCGAACGCTGATCGAGTGCATGCTGGGCGTCTTCGGCGTGGATTCCAGCTCTCAGGATATTCAGATGACCGGCTAGGCCACGCCCAGGTCGGACGTCAGCAGCTTCAGGCGATGCGCCGCCCGCTCGAGCCTTTCCTCGACCGAGTCCGGTGTGTCACGGGTCACATGCTCGCCGACATCATAGAAATACCAGAGCCGGGCCCGGAATGCGGCGTCGGCCGGACTGAGACCGGCTTCCTCGAACAATGACCGGGCGGTCGCCATCCGGCGATCATCAATCGCGGCCACCGCTGCGGCGACGTCGGGATCGAACTGGGCCCAGGCGCGCATGGCATTGTCATACTGGTCGGGATCTTCGCGGGCGATGAATTCGAGGATGGCCCTCATCTTGTCGATCGGCCCGCCTGGTGCGGACTGGACGTGGGCGAGCACCGGATCGGTCTGGCGGCGCACCCAGAATTCCGGCAGCGAGCGCAGCAGATCCTGGCGATTCTTGAAGTGCCAATAGAAGCTGCCCTTGGTCACCCCAAGGCGTTGGGCCAGGGGCTCGACCTTCACGTGATCGATTCCCCGCTCCCGGAGCATTTCAAGTGCCTCGGCCAGCCAGGAATCCCGGTCCTGAGATTGTTCGCGTTTGCCCGTCATCTCATCACCACGCAAATCTGCCGCACGCTCTCCACCCCATACGCCAACGTATTGACACCCGTATGGCAGCGCAATACCATACGGTTGCGTATGGATTGAAGAGCGGTCGCCGCGCGCCGGGTTAGAGGCTTTCCGAGCCGCGCCTGTTCCGTCTACAGTATCCAGCAACACCGCCAGCAATGGCAGGGCAGGAGGAAATTTTGCATGACTGAACCACTCATCAAGGTCACCGATCTCGCATGGGGCCGCATCAAGTCACCCGATCTCGACGTTCAGGAAGAATTTCTGACCAATTTCGGGATGACCAAGGTCGAGCGCACAAACGACAAACTGTTCATGCGCGGCACCGGTGCCAGCCACCATCTTCACGTCACGGAAAAAGGTGACCCGGGTTTCGTCAGCCTCGCCTTTCAGGCAGCCAGCGAAGACGACCTCCACAAGCTCGCCGCAGATGCCGAGAGCGCGTCGGGCGTCGAGAACATCGACGAGCCCGGCGGCGGCAGGCGCGTCCGACTGACCGAGCCCAACGGCTACACAATCGAGATCGTCCATGGCATCGAGGCCGTCGACGAGATCCCCGTCGAACGCCAATCCTACAATCTGGGCAACATCGACAAGTACAAACGCGCCAACGAACTCTGGCGCAAGGCGCCCGGGCCGGCCACGGTCATGCGGATCGGCCATGGTGTGATTGGCACACCGAAGATGCATGAATGCACGGCTTGGGTACGCCATCACATCGGCCTGATTGCGTCAGACGAGGTCTTCGTCGAGGACGACAAGGAAAAGGTGATCGCCAGCTTCAACCGCATCGACGGCGGCAAGAAGTTCGTCGACCATCACGTGTTCCTCTATATCGGCAACGAGAATGCCGGGCTGAACCATCTCTCCTTTGAGGTTCCCGACTTCGACGACGTGATGATGGGCCACGAACATCTGCGTGATGCCGGCGACTACGACCATGTTTGGGGTATCGGCCGCCATGTTCTCGGCAGCCAGATCTATGACTATTGGAAGGATCCGTATGGCCGGGTGCACGAGCATTGGGCGGATTCGGACACCCTCAACGCCGAGTATGAGACCCGCTATATCCCCGCCGAGGAAGGACTCAAGTCCCAGTGGGGAGAGCCGGCACCAATGGAATTCATCAATCACGTCAGCCCGTAATCAATCTCGATCTTGAATCCCGCGGCCCGGCAGCCCCTGCCGGGCCGTTTGCGTTTATTCTTCGCCAAAGCGAGCGCCCGACTTGGCGCACCGGCGGTTTTCTGGCAGACAGGGCCTCCATTCGAAGGCCCCCATAATCCATGACCGACACTCAGAACCCAGATAACGACGAGACCGAAGCCGCGCCGCACGATTTCATTCGTGACCGGATCAGCGCCGACGTCGAATCCGGCCAGCATGAAACGATCATCACCCGCTTCCCCCCGGAGCCGAACGGCTATCTTCATATCGGTCACGCCAAGTCGATCTGCCTGAATTTCGGCGTCGCCGAAGAATTCGGCGGCACCTGCAACCTGCGCTTCGACGACACCAACCCCGCCCGCGAGGACGAGAGCTATATCCGCGCCATCCAGGACGATGTGCGCTGGCTCGGCTTCGACTGGGGTGAGAATCTGTTCCACGCCTCGGACAATTTCGAGCAGCTCTATGCCTGGGCCCAGCATCTGATCGAGAACGGACTGGCCTATGTCGATGACCTCTCGGCCGACGAGATGCGTGAGTATCGCGGCACGCTCACCGAGCCCGGCCGCGCGAGCCCCCACCGCGAACGCAGCGTAGCGGAAAGCCTCGACCTGTTTGCGCGCATGCGCGCCGGGGAATTCGAGGACGGCGCAAAGGTCCTCCGGGCCAGGATCGACATGGCCTCGGGCAACATCAACCTGCGCGACCCCGTGCTGTACCGCATTCTGCGCGCCGACCATCCGCGCACCGGCGACACATGGTGCGTCTACCCGACCTATGATTTCGCCCACGGCCAGTCGGACGCGATCGAAGGCGTGACCCACTCCCTGTGCACGCTGGAGTTCGAGGATCACCGCCCGCTCTATGACTGGCTGATCGACAATCTCCCGGTGCCCGCCCGGCCGCGCCAGTATGAATTCTCACGCCTCAATCTCGGCCACACGGTGCTCTCGAAGCGACGCCTGATCCAGCTGGTCGAAGAAGGCCATGTCGCCGGCTGGGACGACCCCCGCATGCCGACGGTGACCGGGCTGCGCCGCCGTGGCGTTCCGGCCGTGGCGATCCGCGATTTCATCGGCCGCCTGGGCATCACCAAATCCGACGGGCTCGTCGAGATGTCCTATCTCGAGAACACGATCCGCGAGCATCTCAACCAGACCGCCCCACGGCGCATGGCCGTGCTCGACCCGATCAAGCTGGTGATCGAGAACTATCCCGAGGGCGAGACCGAAGAGCTCGATGGGTTGAACAACCCGACCGACGAGAGTGCGGGCACGCGAAAGATTTCCTTTGGGCGCGAGCTCTGGGTCGAGCGCGACGACTATATGGACGACGCGCCGAACAAATTCCGCCGCCTGACCATCGGCCGGGAGGTGCGCCTGCGCTTTGCCTATTTCGTCACCTGCACGGATGTCATCAAGGATGCCAACGGCAACGTGACCGAGCTGCGCTGCACCTATGATCCGGAATCCCGCGGCGGCGATTCACCCGACGGCCGCAAGGTGCGCGGCACGATCCACTGGGTCTCGGCGGCCCACGCCGAAACCGCAGAAGTGCGGCTTTACGACGAATTGTTTACCGCCGAAGAACCGGGCAAGGAACGCGACTGGCTGGAAGACCTCAATCCGGCTTCGCTCGAAGTCCGGACCCACTGTTACCTGGAGCCCGCTCTGGCCGACGATGCCGGCGTGGTCCAGTTCGAGCGGCTGGGCTATTTCGCGCCCGATGCGGACTCAGCGCCGGGCAAGTTGGTGTTCAACCGCACGGTGAGCCTGCGCGACAGCCGGCCTAAGGCCTAGTGGTCAACATCAATCAACAAAGAATCCCTCTATTGAGCCCAAATAACGTCTGTCGCCAACAACTTGCCGCGTGAAAGGCCTAGTCTAAATTTGACATGCTTACCAATTTCAATCTGTTCGAATAGTTCAGGATACTTCATGTGCTCTGATCGAAAAAACAAACCACTTCCTCTACCCGCTTCCGAAATGAAGGCATGAGAATCGAATATCGTATCGATCGTGCCCAGTCGTTCTTGTTGCCATTCTTCGAGCGACATTGATTCGAATAGACCGACAGCACACTTTCCTCGATAGTTTTCCCCGATGTTAAAATGAACGTTCTGCCCAATGAAAAGCGATTCAAAAGGCAAACACCCTAACCACTCACCCCGATGGAAAAAGTATCTTTCGACCGTGTCGTCTATAAATCCATAATTGTCTCTTAGTTCGACAATTTCTCCAGACCGCGCGCTCCCGACATCACCACTATCGTTCTCTATTGGTGTTACTGCTAATTCTGTACCAGTCTCCAAAGAAGTAAACTGAGCCGGCACCAAGCCCTGCACCTCATACCAATCTTTGGCTAATACAGAATCGCCCTCTATTGCCGCTCCCCTAGAGCCAGACACCAACTTCAAAATTGAATGATATCCACGGGCTAAATGTTCCCGCGTCTTTGAATCTATCCATCGAGGTTTCGTATTCTCAAACGATGCGCGGAACACACGAAAAACCTCAAGCGCAATAGGTAACTCCCCTTGGTCAACGTGCCATTCAATCTCACGAGTATATGTTTGCAGATGTATATCAGTAAAAATTCGCTTCCGTTTCTCGCTCAGCGCAATGAAATCAAGGCGATCGAGATCGGTTCTCGCCTCAGGAAAATTCATCGAGTAAAGCTCCATTCGGGCATACTCAATCAGAAGTTCCTGCGATTCAGTATCCAACGCCAATCCTTGCCCATATTGTACTAGCGCTCCCTCGACGTCGTTCTCCTCGCGAAACAAAAAACCACCGTACCAAAGATAAAGCGGCGCATGGTCAGGTGCCAACGAAATAGCCGCTTCGTAGTTCTCCCGCGCGCCAATATGATCGCCAAGATATGCCGCGACCGCCGCGCGAAATCTTTTAACTTCGAAAAAGTCAGGAGCAACACTCTCGGCTTTGGCAACGAAATCTGATGCACTTTTGAGGTTTTTCTTCTTGATAGCCCGTGAAGCGTCGCGCAAGTGGCGAGCCACAACAAAGTCTCCCTTGTTGCGAACAGTAATATTCTCAATATTGTACGGGTCTGCAGTTTGATCCTTCAGAAATCTACCCTGCTCCGCGATCAAGGCACCTTCCTTCGCACGGTATTCTTTTTGCTTTTCTGCATCTATTTTTATGTAATTGCGAAGAAATGAATTCGCCAGATTTGATATTTCATAAATTTCCTCGCCGTTAGTCTTCCCAAGGCGATTGGAAATTATGTTCGAACTAAGCATAAGCGACAAAGATCTCTGAATGTCATCGTACTCAAGATTAGAGTAATACTGCAGTATTGGTTGATTATGCGGCGGCTTTGTACAGGCCATAACAGTAAGTATTTCCAACGAATTGTAGTCTAAATGATCAAATACATTCGCCATACAGTATTCGAGAATATTTTTTCGGTTAGCAAGTACATGATTAGGCGACTTGCCGGTCGCCACGCATTGGATAAACCATTTAATAAACAAAGGATTATAATGTAACTTCTTCAGGTATTCATTTACTTTTTGACTCGGTACTTCGGATAATTCATGTAAACTCCATACCTTTGCTGCACGTCTGAAATAATGAGATGCATCTATATTAGACAATGGGTCTACTTGAATAGGAAAATCAACAGACCCAAGACTGACCCGGGATGTAAAAAGTATTTTGCTTCCTTTGGGTATTGAACGCACAAACTTACGAATATTTTCATCTAGTATCGTTTCTAGGTTATCGATCACTAGCAGTATCGGAAATGTACCTAAGTACTCGATGACGCTAGACATCGGGTCAGTGCTTGAGTCACCGTCGTCTAGTAATTTCGCCGCAACGTCAAAAATTCCTAGCGAATTGGCGATAGCATCGTCGATGGATTCGATGTCATTCGGCGTCAAACGACTAGCTTTCGCGCTAGTCCAAACAATTGCCTCAAACGGGCAATCGGCTTGGTCGAGAAAATCGTAACAAAGCTTTGTTGCGAGTGCGGATTTCCCAATTCCGCCTTCACCGTGAAGGGTAATCACGGGATATGGTCCGAGAAGAGCATTCTTTGCTTCTTCAAGTTTGTCTGCTCTCCCGATAAATCCAGTATCGTCAAAGTCTGGCTGAGGTAGATTGTGCAACAGATCCCCGGTTTCAGGGGGCGAGATGGTTAAATCTAGATGAAGCACACTTTCTGGATTGTCCGCCAATTCTCCTTGGCTAGCTCTGAGATTGTGCCAAAAACTTGGCGTCTCACCGACAAGTCTTTTGGAGAGCTCAGTAACAAAAGTTACGTCATCGAATTCGAGAGGCCGTCCATGCATTACCCTATTCCGGACACTCGCAATTTTTTGAAGATGTTGTTTGTTTTTGCTGATCGCAGATTTTTGCGGCTCCATTAACAAACCTTGGTGCCGGTGAATCGAATGAATGACTTCATCGATATCTGCAAAATCCACTCTTCGAATGTCACTTAGACTAGAGTCTTTGTCAGACTCCCGTTTAAGGCGATCATTGAGTTTGCTTGTTGTTGCGCCATCGAACAGCAAGCCATCCTCAATGTGCGGCGCCAACTGCTCCTTAACCAAGCTTTGCAGATCTTCCTGCATTGAAATAACTAGCGAATACAAGAGCCTCCTTTGATAACTAATAGAACTCATCTGACCTCCGTAACGGACGAGCGTGCTGGAAATTAAATGCTCATGCTCTCAATTTACTACGATCATCCATAGAATGAACCTGCAGAAAATTCTCCTCAAGCGATTACAGCACGCCGAGTATCTACTTACAGAATCATATTCTACCTATTTGGCCGTTTTTAGGGGAATACGAAGCTTCTCTCGAAACTGTGTTTGGTGATCTATATATGCTGACATCCTGCGCACACGACTTCTGACTGGAGCATTCCCATGGAAATCAACATCCCCGAGATCCTCGCCGAGGTAACAGCCGCCCATGACCGCTATGAGGCAGCACTGACGGCAAACGATGTCGATGTGCTGAACGAGCTGTTCTGGACGAATGATCTGACCCTGCGCTACGGCATCGGCGAAAATCTCTACGGCCACGACCAGATCGCCGGGTTCCGCGCCGCGCGCGATCCCAGCGACGTCGCGCGCACGACCGGGCCGGTGATCGTCACCACCTATGGTCGCGACTTCGGCACCGCGAACCTGGAATTCTATCGCAAGAGCATGGGCGAAGGGTCCGGGCGCCAGAGCCAGAGCTGGGCGCGCATGCCCGAAGGCTGGCGCATCGTCGCCGCTCATGTGAGCGTCATTCAGCCGAAATAGAAAAGGGCCGGAGCGGCCCTTTCCATTCTGTATCCGGGCGAAGCGCCTAGCTGGTGACTCGCCAGACCTCCGGCGCCTTTTCCATGCTTTCGAGCAACGCCTGACGCTGGGCCTCCATGGCCGCCGGCAGTCGGCCGGCGAAGCTGTCGAACAGCTCTTTCTGAGACTGGGCCTCGTTGCTGCCCGCGTCGCGCGCCAGATCCATGATCCCGCTGAACGCATCGGCTGTGAAATCCAGGCCGGTCCAGTTGAGATCGCCGTAGCGCGGCATGTTGCCGAGCGGCCCTTCGATGGCATCGCGATTGTCGTGCACCCGGTCGCAGACCCATTCCAGGACCCGCATATTCTCGCCGAAGCCCGGCCAGATGAAACCGCCCGCCTCGTCCTTGCGGAACCAGTTCACGCGGAAAATCTTGGGCAGCTTGAGGCCCTTTTCTGCGAATCCGAGCCAATGGGTCCAGTAGTCGGCCATGTTGTAGCCGCAGAAGGGCAGCATCGCCATCGGGTCACGACGGATCGCGGCCTGATTGTCGGCCGCTGCTGTTGCTTCCGAGCCCATGGTGGCCGCCATGTAGACGCCATGTTCCCAATCGGTGGATTCATAGACCAGCGGGAAGGTCGTGCTCAGCCGGCCGCCGAAGACAAAGGCATCGATCGGCACACCGGCCGGATCGTCCCAGGCCGGGTCGATGCTCGGGCAGTTGACGGCCGCGACCGTGAAGCGTGCGTTGGGATGGGCTGCGGGGGTGTCGCTGTCGGGCGTCCAGTCATTGCCGCGCCAGTCGATCAGATGATCGGGCACGTCGCCGTCCTTGCCTTCCCACCAGACGTCGCCGTCGTCCATCAGCGCCACGTTCGTAAAGATCGTGTCGCGCTGGATCATCGTCATGGCGTTCGGGTTCGTCTTCGTCGACGTTCCCGGCACCACGCCGAAATACCCGGCTTCCGGATTGATGGCATGGAGCCGGCCATCTTTGCCCGGCTTGATCCAGGCGATGTCGTCACCGACCGTGCTGACCTTCCAGCCTTCATAGCCGGCCGGCGGAATGAGCATGGCCAGGTTGGTCTTGCCACATGCGCTCGGGAATGCGGCCGCGACATATGTCTTCTCGCCCTTGGGTGATTCCAGCCCGAGGATCAGCATATGTTCGGCAAGCCAGCCCTCTTCCTTCGCCATGATCGAGGCGATGCGGAGCGAGAAACACTTCTTGCCGAGCAGCGCGTTGCCGCCATAGCCACTGCCGTAGGACCAGATCGAACGGTCCTGCGGGAAATGGACGATGTATTTGGTCTCGTTGCACGGCCAGACGACGTCTTCTTCGCCATCCGCCAACGGGGCGCCGACTGTGTGCAGGCACGGCACGAACTCACCGTCATCGCCCAACACGTCCAGCGCGGTCTGCCCCATGCGGGTCATGATCCGCATGCTCGCCGCCACATAAGGGGAATCGGAAAGCTGCACACCGATATGGGCGATGTGCGAACCGAGCGGGCCCATGCTGAACGGAATGACATACATGGTGCGGCCGCGCATGCAGCCGTCGAACAGCCCGTCCAGGGTCTGGCGCATCTCGTCGGGTGCCACCCAGTTATTATTCGGGCCGGCATCTTCCTCTTCGTCCCAGCACACGAAGGTGCGGTTCTCGACCCGCGCAACATCGTTGGGGTCGGAGCGGGCGAGAAAACAACCCGGGCGCAATTCCTGGTTCAGCGGAATCAGCATGCCGGACTCGACCATTTGGGCCGACAGACGGTCATACTCTTCCTTCGACCCGTCGCACCAATAGATGTCGTCCGGCTTCGTCAGCGCGGCGACCTCATCGATCCAATTCAGCAATCCCTGATTCTGGGTTCGACCATCTGCCGACTGCCCCATCTTGACGTCCCCTCCGGCGCTCTTTGTCGCCTGTTTTCCTATACGAGAATTATCAAACTATAAGCCAAAGGACTCGGCCCATGTAAACAGCCCGCAGAGATTATTCTGGGGGCGAAATGACGCATCTATCAGTGTGAAATTGTTCGCTATGCGCGCGGCCGTCGCGCTTCGGTGCCAACAGTCGCGATCCGCAGGATGTTGGTCCGCCCCGGAGACCCGAAGGGCACTCCCGCCGTGATCACCAGTCGGTCGCCCGTTTTGGCAAATTCTTCGGTCTCCGCAACCCGGCTGGCCCGGATCACCATATCGAGGAAGCTCGTGGTGTCTTCCGTCTCAACACAATGTACGCCCCAGGCGAGCGCCAGCCGGCGCGCGGTCTGGACGACGGGTGTCAGCACCAGAATGGGGACCTTGGGTCGCTCGCGCGAGGCGCGCAGTCCGGTCGAGCCGGATGCCGTATAGCAAACGATGGCGGCCGCCTTGAGAGTTTCAGCCACCTGGCGTGCCGCCAGGGTGATCGCGTCGGCCGATGTCGTCTCGGGTTCCGTCCGGCCTGCATCAATCGCGTCGCGAAACTGCGGGTCCCCCTCTACCGATTGGGCGACCCGGTCCATCATCTCCACGGCTTCGATCGGATGTGCGCCCGCGGCCGACTCGCCTGACAGCATGACCGCATCCGCGCCTTCGAAGACGGCGTTCGCCACATCCGAGACCTCGGCCCGGGTCGGGACCGGCGCCTCGATCATCGATTCCAGCATCTGTGTCGCAACCACCACCGGCTTTCCCGCCATGCGCGAGGCCCGCGTAATCGCCTTCTGGATGCCCGGCACCTGCTCCACCGGCAGCTCGACCCCGAGATCGCCACGCGCGACCATCAGCCCGTCGGCTACGTCGATGATCTCGTCCAGGAAATCGAGCGCCTGGGGCTTCTCGATCTTGGCCATCACGGCGGCCCGCCCCGCGACGATTTTCTTGGCTTCAGCCACGTCGTCCGGCCGCTGCACGAACGACAAGGCGATCCAATCGATATCCAGAGTCATCGCGAAATCCAGATCGCGGCGGTCCTTCGGCGACAAGGCAGGAACCGGCAAGGCGACATCCGGCACGTTCACGCCCTTGTTGGAAGATAACGGCCCCCCGACCATCACCTTGGTTTCGGCGAAATCTTTGCCCACCTCGACCACCTCCAGCCGAATCTTGCCGTCATCGATCAGCAGACTCGCACCGGCTTCGATCGCCTGAAAAATCTCTTTGTGAGGCAGCTCGGCGCCGGCGGCGTCGCCAGGCCCGTGCTTGAGTTCGAGCCGGAAGGATTCCCCCTCCTCCAGAACGGTGCCATCGGCAACCTTGCCCACCCGCAATTTCGGGCCCTGAAGATCGACCAGGATGCAGATCGGTCGGCCCAGATCCGCCTCGACCGCACGAATACGTGCGTGCATGGCGCGGACGTCATCATGGGTGCCGTGGCTCATGTTCAAACGGAAGGCATCCGCGCCGGCCTCGAACAGCGCGCGAATCATCTCTTCCGACGCGCTGGCCGGACCGAGGGTTGCCAGAACCTTTACGTTTCTTCTGCGTCGCATAACGGTCTTTCTAGATGCCTGTGACGAACAGCTTCACGTCGCGCAATCGACGCATTGGGCTGCCGCCGGGTCGATCGACAAGCGTTTCTCCAACATATCAACCCCGCACGTCATGCAGAAGCCATACTCGCCTTCATCGAGCCGGGACAACGCCGCCGAAATGACACGCAGCCTATGCTGGCGCCGGTCTTCCTCGGCCTGCGACATCGCCTGCACCTGCATCGCGTCCATCCGCGAGAGGCGGCCGACGGTCTGCTGATCAAGTTTGACCGGCGTGCGGCTGTCGGACGTCGCAGCACTCGCGTCCGCCAGGGCATCACGCTCCGCCAGAAGCCTTTTGCGCCAGCTCTCAAGATCCAGTTTTTCTGCCATATCTGCATTGGGAGCCGACTTTGATGCGAAAGCAAGTCGCGCGTGGCGTCAGACCTGCAACCTCCCATCCAAAAAGCGAATGCGGCTACACTCATTGCGGACATAATGGGAGGAAGCCGGGATGGCACGTTTCGAAAACAGAGTCTGCATCATCACGGGTGGCGCCAGCGGGATCGGCGCGGAGACCGCGCGGCGATACGTGCGCGACGGCGGCCGGGTCGTCATCGGTGATGTGGATGAAGCGCTCGGCAGCGCCATCGCCGACGAGATCGGCGACGGGGCGGCCTTCGCCCTCGTCGATGTCGCCGACCCGGCATCCTGTGCGGCCGGCGTCGCGTTCGCGATCGCGACCTTCGGGCGGCTCGACGGGCTGGTGAACAGCGCCATCCGCATGGGCCCCACCGCCCTCGTGGACCTGTCCCTCGAAGACTGGAGCAAGGTTGTCGATGTTGGCCTGACCGGCACCTTCCTGATGACCCAGGCGGCGGGCCGCTGGTGGATCGACAAAGAAACACCGGGCGCCGTCGTAAACCTATCTTCGACCGGCGGGCTGCAGCCCTACAATCTGGCCGGCGCCTACAGCACCACCAAGGCCGGCGTGATCATGCTGTCGAAGCAGTTCGGGCTGGAATGGGCGAGGCATAATATCCGGGTCAATACGGTCTGCCCCGGCCACACGGAAACCCCGCTCACCGCCTATATGCGCGACCCTGCGGTGAAACAGGCCCGCGCCGATGTCACGCCTGCCGGCCGGGTCGGTCAGCCCGACGACATCGCCGAGGGTATTCTGTATCTGCTGTCGGATGATGCGTCTTATGTAACGTCGTCGGAACTGGTCATCGACGGCGGCATGTCGACGAGCCTGTTCACCCACATGCCCGGGCGTAAGTGGGACTAACCAACCGTCACCGGGCGTATCGCGTCAGGACCAGGCCGGCGGGCGGTCGAGCCCGTAATGCTCGCGCAGGGTCGTGCCGGTATATTCTGTCCGGAACAGCCCGCGCGCCTGGAGGATCGGGACGACCTCGTCGATGAACGCGTCGAGCATGCCGGGGAAGATCGGCGGCATGACGTTGAAACCGTCGGCCGCACCGTCCTGGAACCAGTCCTCGATCAGATCGGCCACCTGCTCAGGCGTGCCCGCGAAGGTAAAGTGGCCGCGCGCGCCGGCCAGCTTTGCCAGGAGCTGGCGTAACGTCACCCGCTCGCGCTCGACAAGCCCCACCACCATCACCGCGCGGCTGCGCGATGCCTCGACCGTATCGGGATGAGGAAAATCCTCCGGCGTCAGGATCTCGTCGAGGGGCAGATGTGAGAAGTCATGGCCACCGAACCGGCTCGACAGGGTCCGCCGACCGACCTCCGGATCCGCGCTCTCGTTCAGCTCCTGGACCATGCGTTTGGCCTCGGTCTCCGTCGACGCGATCATCGGGTTCACGCCGGGCAGAACCAGGACCTGGTCGGGTTTGCGGCCCGCCTTGACGAGACGCGCCTTGATATCGGCATAGAACTCCTGCGCCGTGGCCTTCTCCAGATGGGCGGTAAAAATCGCTTCCGCATAACGGGCCGCGAAGTCCCTGCCCGTGTTCGACGAGCCCGCCTGGACCAGCACCGGCCGCCCCTGGGGTGAGCGCGGCAGGTTCAGAGGTCCGGCGACCGAATAATGCGGGCCGTCATGGTCGATGGCTCGAATACGATCGGGCCGCGCATAGATACCCGCCGCCCGGTCGTCGACGACCGCATCGTCTGCCCAGCTGTCCCAGAGCCCTGTGATAATCTCGACAAACTCCTCAGCCTGGACATAGCGGTCATCCAGGCTGACATCGCGCGTATCGCCAAAGTTCCGCGCGACTTCCTGCATCCAGGTGGTGACGATATTCCAGCCCGCGCGGCCATTGCTGATGTGGTCGATCGAAGAGAACTGGCGCGCCAGGTTGAACGGCAGCGAATAGGTGGTCGACGCTGTCGCGATCAGACCGATCCGTTCGGTCACCGCCGCGATGGCGGCCAGCAGGGTTATCGGCTCCAGCCAGACCTTGCCGCTGAGCGCGGCGTCGTCCGTCGCGGCGAGGATGTCGGCGAAGAATATAGAATCAAAAAGCCCCACCTCCGCACGCTGCGCGATCCCCTGATAATATTTGGCATCCATCAGCCCCATGGGCGAGGCATCCGGGTGGTTCCAGGCGGCCTCGTGATGGCCCCGCGACTGAATAAACAGATTGAGATGGAGTTGGCGTTTCGTCGTCATGCACTCGGACCCATTTTAAACTGCACATCAGCGTCGGCGGCGATCTGGTCGATCAGTGCCACTTCCCAGTCGATATATTCCTGCATCCGCGCCTCCACATCCGTGTTGCGATCATAGGCGCGCAGATAAACATCGATGCAGTCTTCGTCGGCCGGATAAGCGGGATCGACCTCGCTCGCATGACCCGCCGCAATCCAGGCGTTGGTGCCACCGGACAACACCAGCACGTCGGCCTGCGTGAGCGCCCGTGCCTCTTCGACTGCCAGCGCTGCGCTGCGCCCGTCATCAGATGTGAGGACCAGCGTGCCTGTGTTCGGCAACGCCGGGCCGGTCGACACGATCCGCGAGCGGATGGCCCAATGGGCGCCGGGAATGTGCCCCTTGCGGAACACCCGGCTCTCGCCCAGGTCGAGCACGGTCACATCGTCATCGGACAGGCGTGCGGCCAGCGCGTTGGCATCGATCATCAAAGCGTCTTTGGGTGGCGCACCGGCTGCGGCACCCGTTTCAAGGTCACCTGCCAGCCCGCCGTTCAGGACATACACGTCGGGATAGCCCATCTGCACCAGCCAGTGGGCGGTCATGGTCGCGCGGACACCGGTGTCGTCGATCAGCACGATGCGCCCGTTGGGCACGCCAATCTGGAAATCCGTTGCCTGGACCAACTGCCCGCCCGGCGCCGAACGCGACCCCGGCAAATGCCCGGCGGCGTACTCATCAGGGTCGCGAACGTCGAGCAGATACAAATTTCGTTGATCGGCTTCGCCCTGCCATTCGGTAAGCCGGGCGTGGTCAATGGTCTCGACACCGTGCGCCGCTGCGATCCGATCGCGCATGGCGATCGCCGCGTCGAGGGTCACGGGATCCCCCGACGGGAACCGGTCGGTCCGGCCATGTTCCAGTTCGAGCCCGGCGAGATGCCAGCCCATCGTGCCGTTCTCGAGCGCGATGACCTTATTTGGAATGCCCGCGTTGATAACCGACTGGGCGCCGAGGATGCTGCGGGTCCGCCCGGCGCAATTGACCACGACGAGCGTGTCTTCCGAGGGCACCAGATCGCGCACCCGGTAGGCGAGCTCGCCGCCCGGCACGCTGACGCCCTGTGGGATGTTCATGTTGTGATATTCGGCGAAGGTGCGGGAATCGAGGACCACCAGATCGTCACCACGATCCTGCATCGCCTTGAGCTCGGACGCGTGCAGCGCGGGTGTGGCGTAGTGATGCTCGACCGCCTCGCCGAAGGCCTTGCTGGGCACGTTGATGCCCGAATAGAGGGTGAACCCGGCGGCGACCCAACCGTCCGGCGTGTCGGGACAGATCGTGACGTCGGAATAGCCCAGGGAGGCTAGCGCTGCCGCGCCGCGTGACGCGAGACCGGTGTCGCCTGCCGACGTGATGACAATCGGCGTGCTTTGCCGGGGCACCAGCCGCGTCACCTCGAATTCGAGCCGGCTCAATGGCGCGTTGACCGCCCAGAACAGATGACAGGCGCCGAACTCCCCCTGCTCGCGCAGATCTAGCAGCGCGATCTCGTCGTCTGCCTTCAAAGCGGCGCGTAACGTCTCGGATTTCATATCGGCCATTCTACAGTAAACCTACGTGTATTGAGATTCGGTGCGGGTCCGGTGCATGATAGCGTCCGCGTGACGGAATTCGACACGCTTCAGCATCAATCCGAAGACCAGGGACCAGACCATGAGCTTGACGATCGAACAATTCGGCACCGAATGTCACGACATCCTGAACAAGGGCGCGAGCGACGAAAACCTCGAAGCCGTGCGCGGCGTCCTCGAGCGGTTTCTCGCCGACGAGGAATTCGTCGGCGCCCATCTCGGCCCCGACAACACCGAGAAACGCAAGATTCTCTTCGAGGATCCCGAGCTCGGCTTCTGCATCTGCGCCCATGTCTATCTCGGTTCGGCCTCCGCACCGCCGCACGACCATGGCCCGACCTGGGCGATCTACGGCCAGGCGAGCGGCCAGACGGTGATGACCGAATTCAAGGCGCTGCAGGCACCCCAGGGCGACACCCCGGGTAAGGTCGAGCCGGTGAAGACCTACGACCTCGACCCGGGCATGGCCGTGGCCTACCCGACCGGCCGGCTGCACGCCCCCAAGCGCGAAGGCGACACGCGCCTGATCCGCATCGAGGGCCGTAACCTCGACCATGTGAGCCGCGAAGCCTTCGAGCTGGCCTAATTGTCTGACCCCATGAAGCCGTCGCGCGGCGGCGCGGTCGCGCGCGCGGCCACGCATTTTGACAGCGGCGATTTCGTTGCGGGACTGGCGCGCCTGGTTGCGCACGCCACCCAGAGCCAGCTTCCCGACGCACACCCGGCACTCACGCGCTATTTCAGCGATGTTGTGGGCCCCGAACTCGCCGCGCTGGGCTTCGGCCTGGAGATTCTCGACAACCCAGAACCGGGCGCCGGCCCTGTGCTGCTGGCCACCCGCCACGAGGGCGACGATCTTCCCTCGGTGCTGATCTACGGCCATGGCGATGTGGTCGTGGGGCAGGATGAGAAATGGCGAAGCGACCTTGCGCCATGGAAGATCACCCCGGACGGTGACCGGCTCTACGGCCGCGGTACGGCCGACAACAAGGGCCAGCACTGGACCAATATCGGCGGCCTGCGTGCGGTGATTGCCGAACGCGGCCAGCTGGGTTTCAACTGTACGATCCTCCTCGAAAGTGACGAGGAGATGGGCTCACGCGGCTTGCGTGAATTCTGCCGCCTGCATGTCGACCGGCTGCGGGCCGATGTGCTGATTGCGTCGGATGGCCCGCGCCTCGACCCGGCGCGCGCCACCATCGTGCTCGGCTCGCGGGGGCTCGTAAACTTCGAGCTCGCGCTGAAACTACGCGTGGGCGCCCATCATTCGGGCAACTGGGGCGGGCTGATCCGCGACCCCGGCGTCGTGCTGTCTCACGCCATCGCCAGCCTGACCGATGCACGCGGCCAGATCGCCGTGCCCGAATGGCGCCCCACCTCCCTCACTCCGGATATCCGGGCCTTGCTCGCCAAGGTGAAAGTATTCGGTGGCGCGGGCAGCCCCGACATCGACACGGACTGGGGCGAAGAAGATTTGAGCCCCGAGGAACGGGTCTATGGCTGGAACAGCTTCTCCATCCTCGCGCTCGACCTGGGCAATCCCGAACGGCCCCAGAATGCGATCGCGCCCGAGGCCCGTGCGGTCTGCCAGATCCGCTATGTGGTCGGCACCGACCCGGACGACATCCTGCCCGCGCTGCGGCGCCATCTCGACGCGCACGGCTTTCGCGATGTGACCGTGACTCCGACCCGGATGGCCGGCATGCGGGCCACGCGCTCTGACCCCGACAACGAATGGGTGCGGCGGGCGCTGGCGTCAGTGAACGAGACCCTTCGGGGCACAAGCGAGGGCGAAGCGGCGCTGATCCCCAACATCGGCGGCGGCATCCCCAACGATATCTTCGCCGAGGATCTCGGCATGCCGACCGTGTGGATTCCCCACTCCTATGCCGGGTGCAACCAGCACGCGCCGAACGAGCACATGCTCGCCTCCGTCGCGCGCGAGGGGCTTCAGATCATGGCCGGGCTGTTCTGGGATATCGGCGCGGACTAGCGCAAACCTGATGGCTTACTCGGCGGCCTCGGCCGTCTCGAGCGCCTCACTGGCTTCCAGCCAGGTCGCCTCGGCGTCGTCCAGCTTCTTCTCGATCTCGCCGCGCAGCTTCATCAACTCGGTCATTCCCTGATTCTTATAGGGTGCCTCGGCGCTGTCCGGGTCGAACATGGCACGATCGATCGCGGACCGCTGCTCGGTCAGTTTGGCCATCTCCTGCTCGGCCTTGCGCGCCCGCGTGCGCACGCCCTTCGTGCGCTCGCGCGCCTCGGCGGCTGCACGGCGCGCGTCCTTCTTGTTGCCACGCTTTTCCTTGGGCGCCGCGTCCGCACCGTCACGCGCCTTGGCCTGCCCGCGCCCCAGCAGGAGATCGCGATAATCGTCGAGGCTGCCATCGAACTCGCGCGCGGTGCCCTCGTCGATCAGGATCAGCCGGTCCGCGGTCATCTCCAGCAGATGCCGATCATGGCTGACCACCACCACCGCGCCGTCGAACGCATTCAGGGCCTGGACCAGCGCCTCGCGAGCATCGACGTCCAGATGGTTCGTCGGCTCATCGAGAATGAGAATATGCGGCGCATCGCGGGTGATCAGGGCCAGCGCGAGGCGGGCCCGCTCGCCGCCCGACAGCTTGCCGACCTCCAGATGCACTTTCTCGCCGGAAAAGCCGAACCGGCCGAGCTGGTTGCGCACCATGCCCGGGTTTGCGTCGGGCAGCAGCCGGGCCATGTGCTGCAACGGGGTGTCGGCCGCGACCAGCTCCTCGACCTGATGCTGGGCAAAGTAGCCCACGCGCAGTTTGCTGCTGGACGTCACGTCGCCGCCCATGGCCTCCAGCTCGCCGGCCAGCAGACGCGCGAGCGTGGTCTTGCCGTTGCCGTTGCGGCCCAGCAGTGCGAGCCGGTCGTCGGGATCGATCCGCAGGCTCAAATCCGACAATATCGGCGTGTCGGCGACATAGCCGACGGACGCGCGGTCCAGCACCATCAGCGGCGGGCGCAGCTCCTTGGGGCTCGGGAAATCGAACACCAGGCTGGGGTCTTCCGCCGCCGCGGTTATGGGCTCCATGCGGGCCAGCGCCTTCATCCGGCTCTGGGCCTGGCGGGCGGTGTGGGCCTTGTAGCGCCAGCGGTCGACATAGGCCTGGAGCTTGGCGCGCTTTTCTTCCTGTTTGACCCTCATCGACGCCACCTGGCTGAGGCGTTCGGCACGAATTTTCTCGAACGCGTCATAGCCGCCGGGATAGAGGCTCACCTTGCCGCCCTGCACATGCAGGATGTGGTCGACCACATTGTTGAGCAGGTCGCGCTCATGGCTGACCACCACCATCGAGGCGGGGTAGGTCTTCAGGAAGTTTTCGAGCCACAGCGCGGCCTCGAGATCGAGATGGTTCGAGGGCTCATCGAGCAGCAGCAGGTCGGGCCGGGAGAACAGCAGACCGGCCAGGGCCACGCGCATGCGCCAGCCGCCCGAGAAGGACGACAAAGGCTGGTGCTGGCCCTCTTCTTCGAAGCCAAGTCCGGCCAGGATGCGTGCGGCCCGTGCTGGCGCGCCATGGGCGTCGATGATCCCGAGCCGCTCGTGGATGGCGGAGATGCGCTCGGCGTCGGTCGCCGTCTCGGCCTCGGCCAGCAGTTCCACACGCTCGGTGTCGGCGGCGAGCACCATCTCGAACGGCGTCATCGGGCCGCCCGGCGCCTCCTGGGCGACATAGCCGATCCTGGTGCCCCGCGGGGTCTCGACCGACCCGTCGTCGGCCTCGAGCAGCCCGGCGATGATCTTCAGCAGGGTCGACTTGCCCGCGCCGTTGCGCCCGATCAGCCCCACCCGGCTGCCCGTGGGCAGCATCGCGGTGGCGCCCTCGAGGATCGTCTGGCCGCCCAGGCGCGCAGTGATGGTGTTCAGGTTCAGCATCGGAGCGCGGGGGATAGCACAGGGCGCGCCGTTGCGGAACTGCGCTCAGTCAGCAGGCAGGGTTACTCTGCGGCTTCGCGAACCTCGAAGCCGTCGCGCGTGAGCCCAGCCGCCGTCATGGCGTCGCCAATGCGGGCGATCTCGGTATCGGGCAGCTTGACCAGCGGCGGGCGGACCACGGCCCGGTCCTGGCGGCCGAGATGGACCAGCGCTTCCTTCATGCGGTTGTGCATGTCGCCGAACGGGTCGGCGTAGAAGGCCTCGGTGGCGTGCCACATGCGGTCGGCGACATCGCGCGCGGTCGCCAGGTCGTCATTCTTCACGGCCTGGAACAGGGCGACCTGCATATCGGCGATCACCGAACCGGCGCCCGACAGGAGGCCATTGGCGCCCATCACCAGCGACGACATCATCCAGGCGGAGTTGGTCGACAGCACGTTCACCGGCCGGGACAGGTTCTGGAGGGTCTTGATGTGGCGTGCGTGGACCTGGGGCGGCGACCAGTCCTTCACGGCCTTGATCGACGGGATGTCCTCGGCCAGCGCGACCAACGTGTCGAGGGAATAGGCCAGCTCGTCCCCATACTGGAAGACGATCAGCGGCAAATCCGTGGCGTCGGCGATGCTCTTGAAATGGGCCATCGCCATCTCGGGCCTGTGGCGGATGCCACCCATGCCCATGGAATGGGGCGGGAAGCACAGCAGCGCCGACGCGCCGCCCGCCTCGCCCATCTTCGCGATCCTGGCCGCCTCGTGGCTGCCGTCGGCATACACGCCGTTGATCAGGGGCAGGCTGTCGCCGATCTCGTCCATGGACACATCGAGGATCGCGCGCTGCTCGTCGAAGGAACAGGCGTGGATTTCCGAGGAATGACCGTTGACGGTGACGGCGCTGATGCCGTCCGTGGCGGCCACGAAGGACAGATGCCGCCGGGTCTCCGCCTCGTTGATCGCGAAATCCTCGTCGAAGGCGAGAATCGCGGCGGGGATCACGCCCGCCGGTGTGTAGTCCTTGAACTGGGTCATCGTCGGCCCTCCCGGTATCGCTTAGCCATGATCATAGTCGGCAAGGGTCGTGCCGTCTTCCACATAGACGGTCTTCTCATAGCCGTCGGGGCGCCCGTTGGTCAGGGATTCGAGCAGCCAGTCGGCGATGCCCGGGTAGATCTGCCCGGCGACCTCGCCCATGGGGTGGAAGACGCCTTCATAGAGCCAGAGTTCGGTCGGCCCGCCCAACCCGGCGCGGAAGGTGGCGATGTCATCGGGCGAGCAGAGCTCGTCCATGTCGCCCGCGACCAGCATATGGGGCACCTTCAGGCCCTTCGCCGCGTCGGGCAGATGGGCCAGGCGGGAGACGAACTCGTCGAACTCGCCCTCGTCGCTGTAGCCGGCCATATACATGAAGATGCGTTTGAAGTTGGGCTGAGCCTGCTCGAAGATCATGTCGAAGCTGCCGACATTGGCCATCTGGCCGACGACGGCGCTGATGCGCGGGTCTGCCGCGCCGATCAGCACACCCCAGCGCGAGCCCATGGACATGCCGAAGATGCCGATCTTGTCGGCGTCGACGTCGTCGCGGGTGACCAGCCAGTCGACGACCGCGGAGGCGGCCTGCTCGTAATTGTTCTCGGTCTGCCAGGTGCCGTCGCGGTTGCAGGCCCCCTGCCCCGGCCCGTCGATGGCGCAGACATTCATGCCCCGGGGGATGAACTCGTTGTTGAACGGATTGCAGACGTCTTCCTTGACCTGGTCCATGCCCGGCAGCGCGATGATCGTCGGCTTGGGGCCATCGCCGGGTGCCTTGTGGAAGGTCGCATAGGCGTACTGGCCGGGCGCAAACTCGATCCGCTTGGATTCCATGGCGCCGTCGGACCATTCGACGACCTTGTCGTAGCAGCGATACAGCCCCTCGAACCATTCGACCTTCTGGGCCTGGCCGTGGATCGGGATCAGATGCTGGGCGCGGCCGAAGCAGATCGCCGCGCGATGGTAGAGCTGGCGGGCGGTATACAAACGCCCGCGGGCCTCGGCGTCCTTGGCCATGCCTTCGAGCACGTCGGCCCGCTTGCCCCACGCCTTGGGAAAGGACCGGCGGCCGGAGACTTTCGAGTAGACCGCGTTCAGATCCTCGAACTTGGTGCCGCGTTCGAGGCGGTTGCCCATGATGCCCGGGTGCAGGATGTCCTCGTTGTCCGACAACATCAGGAAATTGTCGAAGATCCAGCCCTGTTCGGCGCGCAATTGTGGTTTCGGCATTGTCGTTACTCCCCCGTCAGTTTCCGGATGTTCGCTCCGGTTTCAAATTCCTTCATAGCCGCGCTCGCGCAGCCGGTCGACAAGTGTGTTCACCGCATCCTGGGGCAATCCCAGCCCGGAAAGTACGAAGGCACCCATCTGCAGGCTCGATTCCGCCAGTTCGGGGATCGTCCGCGTGGCGCCCGCGGCATCCAGTGCGGCGGCGTGTTCGAGGTCGCGCGCGCGGGCATAGACCTGCACATCGGGCCAGCGCTTGCGGATATCACGCACAGCCTGCTCGGCATCCTGTTCGGCATCGAGGGTCAGCACGATGGCGCTGGCGCGTTCGGCACCGACCTTGGCCAGCACATCGGCCCGGCGCCCATCGCCGAAAAACACCGGCTCGTCATGGGCGCGCAGCTTCCCGACCAGCGCGGAATCCAGATCGAGCGCGACATAGTCGATCCGCTCCTCGCGCAGCAATGCAGCGATGGCCGCACCGACCCGGCCGTAGCCGGCGATGATCACATGATGGCCGATCTCGGCGATCTCATCGGGCTCGGGTTGGAGCGAATGGGCCGCACCGCGCTCCAGCCAGGTCGCGACCCGCGCGCCGGCGATGGCCAGCGCGGGTGTCACCATCATCGCCAGCCCGGCCACGATCAGGAAGAACTGCCCCGGTACGGGCTCGATCAGCCCGCCGGCAATCGCCAACCCGACCACCAGCAAGCCGAACTCGCCGGCCTGCCCGAGCAGCAAGCCCGCATGGGCCGCACAGGAGAGCGGCAGGCCGAACATCCGCCCGAGGATCGTCAGCAGCCCGGCTTTCAGCGCGATCAGGCCGATCACCGAGGCGATAATCAAAGGCGCCAGTTTAGCGAAGACCTGCAGGTCGATACTCATCCCCACGGTCAGGAAGAACAGCCCCATCAACAGCCCCTTGAAGGGCTGCACGTCGACCTCGATCTGGTGACGGAACTCGGTCTCGGCCAGCAGCAGGCCGGCGAGGAAGGCGCCGAGCGCGAGGCTCAATCCAGCAGCGGCGGTAGCCGCCGACACTCCGATCACCGTCAGCAAGGTGATGGCGACGAAAAACTCCGGCGCGCGGGCCGATGCCGCCAGCCGGAACAGCGGCCGCAGGACGATCCGGCCCAGCACGAGGATCGCGACGGCCGCGGCGATCGCGACCCCGAACCCGACCGCCAGTGCCTCGATGAAACTTTCGCCCGCCGCGCCCGTGAACGCGGACACGAGAATCAGGATGGGGACGACCGACAGATCCTGGAACAGCAGCACGGAAAAAGACGCCCGCCCGACCCGGGTCGAGAATTCCTTGCGCCGGATCAACTCCTCCACCACCACAGCCGTCGAGGAGAGGGCAAAACTGACCCCGATAAGGATCGCGGCATTGATCGAGTTTCCCCAGGCGAACGCAATCGCGCCGATGGCAAACCCCGTGACCAGCACCTGGGTCGAACCCAGGCCCAGCACCAGGCGGCGCATGGACCAGAGCCGTTCGAGGGACAGTTCCAGGCCAATCAGGAACAGCAGGAAGACCACGCCGAATTCGGCGAGGACTGCCACGCTCTCGACGTCCGTAATCGCAACGTAGCCGAGAAGCGCAAACCGGTCGGCGAGCGCGCCGAGCCCGAACGGGCCGATGACCACGCCGGCGAGCAGGAACCCCAGCACCGGGCTGATCCGGACGCGCTGGAACAGCGGCACGAGGATCGCCGCGATCACCAGAAAGACGACGACTTCGCGCAGGAACGGTATGGCGTGCTCAGGCATCGGGCGGAGATCCTTTCCGGCCCAGACTAGAACAGATTCACCACTGATTCACGGCGCGCCGGTCTGTCGCTAGCCGTGTTCGTGCTCGGCGATGGTCGTGCCTTCCTCGATATAGGCGGTCACCCGCTCACCGGCGGGCCGACCCTCGTTCAGCGTGGTCAGCATCCAGTCGGCCATCGCGGGATAAATCTCAGCCGAGACCTCGCCCATGGGATGGAAGACACCCTCATACAGCCAGAGCTCGCTCGGCCCCGCGAGATTGTCGCGGAACGTCTCGATGTCCTGGGGCGTACAAAGCTCGTCCATGTCACCGGCCACCAAAAGATGGGGCACGGTCAGCTCCCTGGCCACGTCGGGCAGATAATCGTGGGTCTTCATATGCTCGTCGAAGGCGTCTTCGTCGGTGTAGCCGGTCATGTACATGAAGATGCGTTTGAAGTTGGGCTGGGCCTGCTCGAAGATGATGTCGAAGCTGCCCACATTGGCCATCTGACCGACAACGGCCTTCACGCGCTTGTCGGCGGCGCCGACCTGCACGCCCCAGCGCGACCCCATGGACATTCCCATGACACCAATACGGTCGGCGTCGACATCGTCGCGCGCGACCAGCCAGTCGATCACGGTCGACGCGGCCTTCTGGTAATTGTCGGCGGTGAGCCAGGTCTCATTGAAGTTGCACTCGCCCTGCCCCGGGCCGTCGATGCAGCAGATGTTCATGCCGCGGATCGTGTAGTCGTTTTCGAACGGGTTGCCGACGTCTTCCTTCAGCGCGTCCATGCCCGGAATGATCAGCACGGTTGGCTTCGGAACGTCCCCCGGCGCCTTGTGGAAGATCGCGTGGACCTTGTGCCCCGGCGTGAACTCCGGCGACACCTTCTCCATCCTGCCATCGGACAACGCGATCAGCTTGTCGTAGTTGCGGTAGAGCCCGCGATACCAGTCTTCCTTTTTGGGATCGCGATGGACCGGCACCAGATGCTGGGCCCGACCGAAACACAGTGCCGCCCGGTGGTATAGCCGGCGCGCCGTCACCAGACGGCCCTTGCCCTCGGCCTCTTGCGCCATCGTCTCGAGCTTCGCGGCCCGCTTGGCCCATGCCTTGGGGAAGGAACGCCGGCCGGTGACCTTGGTGTAGACGGCCGTGAGATCCTGCATCATGAAACCGCGGCCGAGCCGGGTGCCCATGATGCCCGGATGCAAGACGTCCTCGTTCTCCGACAGCATCAGGAAATTATCGAAGATCCAGCCCTGATCGGCGCGCAATTGTGGTTTCGGCATTTTGGTGTCTCCCCCTAAGATTCTAGCCCCACTCCTTGCCTGGAGCGATTTTTCCAAAACTACAATTATCTTCCGGCCACCGCCAGTCATGACGCGCAAAACTTGGGCATGCGACAGTTCCCCGGCATAATCACTGCTTCAACATCGCGCCGGGGACAACCATGACCATCACGACCAAACTCCATCCCGAACTCAGCCTGGACCTCGCCCCGCCCGTCGCAACGATCACCATCAACGCGCCCGACAACGAGAACCGGCTCAGCCCGGATTCCCTGCGCAATCTGGGCGCGTTCATCGACGAGCTGCGCAGCAGCACCGACATTCAGGTGGTGATTTTCACCGGCACAGGCGACGACTGGTTTTCGGCCGGCCTGATGAACCCGGCCATTCGTGCAGCCATGACCAAGGACGAGGTGATCGCCTATGTGGTCGACGGCAACCGCATCTTCGATGAACTGGAGGCCCTGCCCCAGATCACCATCGCCGCGATCAACGGCAGGATCGTCGCCGGGGCGTCGGAGCTGGCGCTGGCCTGCGACATCCGGATTGCCGGTGAACATTCGACCCTGATGTTGCCCGAGGCCAAATGGGGCGGCTTCCCGGGCGCCGGCGCGCCCCACCGCCTGCCCATGGCCGTGGGCCACAGCCACGCGATCGAGCTCATCGCGTCGGGCAAGGAGATCGACGCCGCCGAGATGGCGCGCATCGGCTTCGTGAACCATGTCCACCCGAAGGGACAGGTGCTCACGGCAGCCACCGACCTCGCGCAGGCCATCGGCGCCAACGGGCCGCTGGCCACCCGGGGCGCCAAACGTATCGCCCGTGCACGACAGGAACCGGGCTTCCGTGCCGCCCGCGAGATGTCGGACACGTTGCGGCACGCGCTCGAGTGGAGCCATGATGTGGATGAAGGCATTGCGGCGGCGCGTGAGGGCCGCCCCGCGAACTTTACCGGCCGCTAGGAGACGCGTGATGAGAACGAAGACCGCCGCATCAGTCGGCGCTGCGCTGCTCATTTTCATGACCGCTCCCGCGCACGCCGACGCCATCGACGGCAACTGGTGCAATCGAGAATTGGGACGCTTGGAAATTCAGGGAACCGAGATCATGACCCCGGGCGGGCGACGTATTTCCGGCGCCTATGACCGACACACATCGCGATATGTCGTGCCGGCGGGCGAACCGAGGCCTGGCGCTGACGTAGACATGGTGCTGGTGGACGACGACACCATTCACCCGATCGTAGCACCCGGCGCGGGCGCGAAGATCGAAGTCTGGCACCGCTGCCAGGCGCCGGTCAGCTAGCGCGACAATACCCGGCTATTTCCTTGAGACGGTGTCCAACATAACAAAATTACTCAATATATTCACGAACAACACGCCAACAAAGGGAAGAGACACCAATCTCGCGATGAGAACTCTCAGACTCAGATTTCCGTCGTAGTAATCAAAATCGGTTAAATCCAACAACCTGTTCTTGGTTATGTCCGAATACTGAACAAAGTTTTTTCTCAGCATTTTCTTATGCACACTGGGCCACCTAAGAAACAAAGCGCGCTCGACGGTACCCGTGGATCTACCCAGCAACTGAACAGCACGCACCCACAAGGTCCGCGGCAGCACCCAGTGCATGAACCACGTACGACTGTGGGAATCATAGGGCACCAAACGATGCGGCACGCTGTGTACGGCCAGACCTCCCTGTCGGAGGACCCGCACCTCTTCGCTGTAATAGGATTCCAGCTGCGCATCCCCGACATGCTCCAAAACTTCCTGGCTGATGACGACATCAATGCTGTCATCCTCAAGCGGTAGCTGCTGACCGTCGTAAACAAAGAATTTTTCTGTCGCCGAACCGAACACCTCACCTGTCAGGCGATTCAGATTTTCGCATGGGCCACCGACATCTACCCCGTAAATGTTCGTGTACCCGCGCGCGGCCAGATACAACAATGTCGCGGCACTACCGCAGCCGTGATCGAGTATCGCGATTTCAGACTTGCGGTCATCCGACGCTAAAGCGCCAATGGTTTTGAGGACAGAACGCAGGTGATAGGGCGGGTTTTCTGAAGTCTTTTGTACGACGTCTTCAAATTCCTGCCAGGCCAAACGCAAGTCATCCGATGGGTCCTTCGCCGCGCCCAATAGTTTTGCATGGGCAACCTTGATTTCTGTCCACGACATAATCGTCCTCATCTAAGAATGGAATGACCCAAGACCTATGACCCTCGGCGGAAAGACCATTTGCTTTTTTGTCTGTTCCCGAATGGTCGGTTTTGTCTAGCAGGCTACCGGCAGCAATCAAATCTCAACCTGCCGAACGCCCAACAATTCGATCGCATCCACCATGCCTGGCTGCCGCATGTCCTGGAGGCAATGCTGAACCGGCTTCGCTACCGCCACGCAGAACCCAGTCTTCTTATCCGCGAGACGGCAAGATCACGAACACGGGGAATTTGCTTTCGCCGCGCGACGGGGTAGCCTGCCCCAACAATCAATTGTGTGAACGAGGGGGAACAACGATGGCGGAATTCACCGCTGCGGATCTGGCCGTGGAAGACCAGTACAAGCTGATGAGTGGCGCGATCATCCCGCGCCCGATCGCGCTGACCGTCACACTCGGCCCCGACGGGCCCAATGCCGCACCGTTCAGCTTCTTCAATTGCATCGGCGTGTCGCCGCCCATGTTCATGATCGCCTGCAGCCCGAAGACCGGGCCAAAATCCGGCGGCAGTACGGGCGAGGTCAAGGACACGGTCGCCAATCTGCGTCACCACCCGGAGATGGTTGTCCACATCGTCGACTATGAGTTGCGCAACCGAATGAATGCTTGCGCGCTCGACTATGACAGCGACGTCAATGAATTGGAGATCGCCGGCTTCAACACCGCCCCGTCGAAGCTGGTGACGCCGCCGCGCATCACGGACTGCCGGGTCGCGCTCGAGAGCCGGCTGATCGACATCCACGAGATGGGCGACCTCCCCTACTACGTGATCTTCGGCGAGGTGGCGCATTTTCACATGGACGACAATGTGGTGAATGACAGCCTGCATGTGGACCCGGAAACCCTCGATGCGCTGGGCCGCATGGCCGGCAACGGCGGCTACACGCGGATCACCGATAAGTTCACCATGCCGTTCCTGCACCCCCCGGGATCGGCACCCCCCGAAGAGGCCGTGGCCAAAGCCCAGGAAATCGCGAAGTCCGACCGCTAGCAGGACAAAAACATTGCGCCCCAGGAGACGCCACCATGACCGATAGCCAAGAAGTTTCGAACGAGACGGTCCAGGCCGAACTCGTCTATGCCGTCGACACCGGTGAGACACTGGTCAATCAGACGATGCCCGCCGGCGACATGTCCCGGGTCGTGACCGGGACTTATGAGATGCACCCGCGCGACATCCGCAATGGACGACTGACGCGTGATGCGTTCTCCCTTGACCGGAACGGCTTCGTCTTCGCCGACCACCCCACCGCGATGACCGACTTCTTCGACAAGGACCAGCTGACCAGCGTCTATTATCCCGAAGCCTGCAAGCTGGTGGCCGAAATGAGCGGTGCGTCGCGGGTCGAAGTGTTCGATCACACCATCCGCTCCAGCGATGAAGACACACGCAAGGAAAAGCTCGTCCGCGAGCCAGTCCATTCAGCGCACAATGACTACACCGAAGTCTCCGGCCCGCGCCGGGTGCGGGAGATCTTCCCCGATGAAGCCGAGGACCTGCTATCGCGCCGCTTCGCCATCATCCAGGTGTGGCGGGCGATCCGGAATCCGATCGAGATCGATCCCCTGACCATCTGCGACGCGCGGACCTTCCGGAAAGAAGACCTGCTCAGAGCTGAGCGGCGCTATCCCGACCGGGTCGGCGAGACCTACCGGCTGGCCTTCAGCCCCGGACAGGAATGGTATTATTTCCCGCACATGACCCGGGATGAGGCGCTGGTGTTCAAGGTATATGATTCCGACACCAGCCTGGATGCGCGCTTCACACCACACACCTCGTTCACCGACCCGACAAGCCCGAAAGACGGCCCGCCGCGCGAGAGCATCGAGATCCGGACGTTTGCGTTCTTCGACGACTAAAACCCGGGCAACCGCCTCTCGAACCGCACCGTTAACGTCTTCTTAATCATACATTCATATTTTCTAATCTAAGTGCTTGCCCGATTAGAAACATAACTATGTATGAAAGTGAGCATGATGGGCGCCCCCCTTCCACCCAATGAGCCGGAACGCCTGGAAGACCTGCTGTCGCTGGAAGTTCTCGACACCAAGATCAATCACCAGCTGGAAATCATCACCCAGGTCGCCTCTCGGACGTTCGGCGCGCCGATCGCCCTGGTCTCCCTGGTCGATTCCGAACGCCAATGGTTCAAGGCGAAATGGGGCCTCGATGCCTCAGAGACACCGAGGGAACAGGCGTTTTGTGCCCACGCGATTCTCAATCGCGAAACGATGGTGGTGAAGGACGCCACCGAAGACGAACGGTTTGCAGATAATCCGCTGGTCACCGGCGATCCGTCGATCCGGTTTTATGCCGGCGCACCGCTTATCACGCGAAACGGGTACCCGATTGGCACCCTGTGCGTCATCGACAGCAAGCCCAGATACGCGACCGTCGACGAACTCGCGACGTTGCGACAGCTCGCGACGCTGGCTGTCGGCATCCTGCAGAACGAGACAAAACAAGCCAAGCTACAAGCGCAGGCGCAACAGGCGCTCTCACGCGACACGAACCCCGAGCTTCTCTTGTCGAGCCTCGCCCATGAGTTGCGAACGCCCATTGGCCATATCATGGGTTTCTCCGAGCTTATGCACAGCGAGCTCGCAGATGACGATGCGGGTCTCCGCCATAAGGGCTTCCTTGATATCGTCCGCCAGAGTTCAGAGCATCTGTGCCGGCTGATCGACAATTTGATCCGGTTCGAGCAATCCTCATTCACGGACGGCTTGTCGCTTGAACCTGTTGCGCTCAATGGAAAGATCGAACAGGTCGCCCAATCCTTCTGCGGCGCTATCGCGGCCAAATCCCAATCGCTTAGCTATGCCGATAACGGGCAGGATATTTCGGTACTCGCCGACCACACATCGCTGCGGCAAATTCTGACCAACCTGATTTCGAACGCATCAAAATACACGCCGGCGAACGGCAACATCACGATCGTCACGTCAGTGGACACGGAACGTGACGTTTGCAGGATCGAAATTCGCGACGATGGACCGGGAATGCCACGAGACGTCTTGATGGGACTGGGCAAACCGTTCGTGCGCGGCACAAAGTCCAGCAACTCCGAAACCGAGGGGTTTGGTCTCGGCTTGCACATCACCAAACGGCTGTGCGAGGCGATGAACGGTTCTTTGGCGTTCACGCCCATTCTCGCCGGTGGAACCTGCGCGAATATCCGGTTGCCGCTGGTTGCGCATCTATCCGCAACCCAGCCACAGGACGTCACCACCGTTTCGCAGGCGTTGACGCCCTTGGCGCCGTAAACACCTGATCACAATCCGGTTAGTTGACCGTGTCAGGTCTTCGGCCCATCGCGCGTCGATGTTATGCCCGAGACACGCCATGACCTGTCCGGGAACCAAGACCATGCGACGCATCCTGAAAACCGCCGCCTTTGCCGCAACCGCAACGCTTCTGACGGCCACCGCACCCAGCGCCGTCAACGCCGACGGCATCGTCGCCAAGGTGGTCAACTCACCCCTGAACTCGGCCGGGCTGGTTAAGGACGGTTACTCCGCGATCAACGTCTACCTGCAGAAACCCGAGGCCGAGGGAATCGAGTTCTACAACCCTGAGATACCGGGTTTCGGGATTCCGGCGGGTGGCCGCATCGAGGTCGAGATGGTCGACGGCTTCACCCGCAACCCCGCCATCGCGATGGATGCACGTGCGGTTCATATGGTCTCCGGCACCCCGCAGCACGGGTTGTCCGACAAGGGGCTCGGCTATCAGTCGGTCCAGGGTGCAAACCCGAACATCTTCGTCCTGAGCGCCCTCTCACCCGAGGGATTGCCCGCCGAGAAACTGTTGCCCCGCGCAACCGTCCAGAAACTGGATCCGATTCCCAATATCGGCCTGAAGACTTTCCATATCGGCCTGTCCACCATCGCCTTCACAAACCAGGGCGAGCGCGGCACGATCGCCGTGCGGGTCGTGGACCGGGACGGCAAGGTGCTGGCCAGTGGCGAGACGCAGGTCGATTTCTGGGACACGCCGCGGGCGCAAATTCACCCGAACAACTTCCTGCACCAGGGACGCAACCACAATTGGCAGCGCGTGGCACCGGGCGAGACCGTCGGCCAGACGGCGGGCAGCGTGCCGCTGACCTTCCTGCTGTTCGAGAAACCAACCGGCACGGCCGAAGAGATCCGGAATTTCCGCGACGGCATCCCCGGGGTCGGCGTGCTCTCATCCGCCCAGCTGCGCGGCATGAATTTCGAGATCCCCACCAACATGTCCCGCTATGACAGCGGGCTCATCCTGCGCGACGCCAACGGCGACGGGAAACTGGACCCGCGCGCCGACCAAATCATCGGCGGCGTCATGACCGACGCCCCCGAGGGTGACAGAAAATTCGACACGCGGTCATTGGTCCAAGGCAACGCGCCGCTCCTGTCGCAACCGACCGGGGTCTATTCCGAACGCGCGGGCGCGCGGATCGGCGGCGCGATCATGCAGGTGCAATTCACCACCGGAGCAGCCCTGGGCAAATACCGGCCGACCTTTGCGCTGCTTCTCGATCCCGATGACCCGACACGCGGCGACGGCACGTCCTACACCTATACGGTTATCGCGCAGTAGCGCCTCCCAATAACGCTGGGGGTTACTCCCAGCGCCCGCCGATCAGCACGAAGGCGACCTTGGCCGGCTTGCCCGACTTGTTGCTCCAGGCGTGGTTGGTGCCGCGCTGGATCAACACATCCCCTGGCCCCAGCACCGTTTCCTCGGTCTCCATGATCGCCGTGATTTCACCCTCGATCACGATCGCATAGTCCACGGTCTCGGTGGTGTGCATGCCGGGATGGCTGCTCACGCCCTCGGGCCGGCCCGCATCCTCGAACAGCTTGCCGAACATGCCGGCGAACTGCCGCGCCATTTCCTCGGGATCCTCGGGATCGGGCGGATAGTCGATGATGCGCAACACCGTCCCGCCGGCCGGCGGCAGCACACCCTCATGGGTCTCCACGGCGTCCGGGGCACCCACGACAGAAGGCGCACTCCCGGTGACCCAGATATTGTTCACGACATAACCCGGCCGGGCATCGACCGTGCGAACGGCCGGTGTGGGCCCATCTTCGGCGATGTATGAATTGCCATCCTCGCCGATCGCCGTCACGACCCGACGGGTCACCTTGATATCCTGTGTCATGCGTTCCCCCTATTATTTTGCAACGTTTAGACTCGCGTTGATCCCATTCTACACGACACACCCTGTGTCACATTCTGATAGTCTGGCCACCGCAATCAGGAAATCGATTCATGCGCCAGGCGATGCCTGCCACGGCGTAGAGACCAACAATTATGACCCTCCTCTGGATTCCGCTCACCATCGCTGCTGCGTTCCTCCAGAACGTACGCTCGGCCCTGCAGAAACACCTGAAGGGCGAACTGGGCACGATCGGCGCGACATTCGTACGTTTCGGGTACGGATTCCCGTTTGCCCTCCTTTACCTCGCGGTCCTGGTTCTGCTCTTCGATTTCGAACTGCCGCAGCTGAACCAGAGTTTCCTGATGTTTGCTGTGGTCGGCGGGCTGGCACAAATCCTGGCGACGGCACTTCTCGTAACCCTGTTCGACGCGCGCAACTTCGCGGTCGGGACCACCTACTCGAAGACGGAAACTGTCCAGGCGGCGGTGTTCGCACTCGTGTTCTTGGGAGAGACCATCTCCACCGCCGCCACCGTCGGCATTCTCGTCAGCCTGGCGGGGGTGATTGCGATATCGTCGGCCCGCGCGCCCGCAGGGCTGGAGGGGATCGCCAGGTCCTGGCTTGCGCGCCCGGCGCTGATCGGGCTCGCGTCGGGCGCCTTTTTCGGCGTGGCCGCCGTTTCGGTTCGTGGCGCGTCTCTATCGCTCGGCGGCGACGGCTTCCTGGTCCAGGCATCCTTCTCTCTCGCGGTCGTACTGGTGTTCCAGACGGTCCTGATGGCGACATTCATGGCCTTGCGCAACCCCGGTGAAATCCGCCGCGTGATCAAGGCATGGCGCGTCGCCGGCCTGGTTGGGCTGAGCGGCGCTGTCGCATCAATCGGCTGGTTCACCGCCATGACAATCCAGAACGCGGCGCTAGTACGCGCCCTGGGCCAGGTGGAGCTCGTCTTCACCATCGCGGCCTCGGTGCTGATGTTCCGCGAAAAAATCCTGCGCCTAGAACTGACCGGAATCATTCTCGTCGTAGCCGGGATTATCATCCTGCTGCTGCTCTAGGTGCAAAACGGAGAATCCAAATGAAAGCCGTCCAAATACAGGCCTATGGCGGGCCCGAAGTCATCGAAGTCGTCGATATCCCGACACCACAGCCCGGCCTCGGGCAGGTCCTCGTGAAGGCCCACTCACTGGGCGTGGGCTACCCCGACGTCCTGCTGCGGACGGGTGTCTACAAGTGGAAGCCGGCGCTGCCGTCGATCCTCGGCAACGAGATGAGCGGCCATATCGAGGCGCTGGGCGACGGCGTCACCGGCCTTGAAATCGGCCAGCCCGTGCTCGTCTTCGGCACCGGCGGCGGTCGCTATGCCGAATACAACGCCGTCGACACCGCACTCGTCACACCTCTGCCCGAAACGGTCGACCTCGAAGCCGCCGTGACCATCCCGAACTATTTGGTCGCCTGGGCCATGCTCTACGACGTCGCGCGAACACAGAATGTGAAAAGCATTTACGTGAACGGCGCGGCCGGCGGCATGGGCACAGCGATCCTCGATCTGTGCCGCAGCGCCGGCATCGCCACGATCGCGGGCGCCAGTAGCGATGAAAAATGCGCGTTCGCGGCCCAGCTCGGAACCCTCGGCACGGTGAACTACTCGACTGAGAATATCGTCGAGAAGGTCCGCGATATCACCGAGGGCCGTGGCGTGGATATCAGCTTCGATCAGCTTGGCGGACCGGGCATGGTCCGCGATCTCGACATGCTCGCGCCGCTCGGCCTCATCATTCTCTACAACGCGCTGTCGGGCGCGCCCGACGAGGATCTCTATGAAGGCCTACGCGCGCGCCGCGGACTGAGTCTCGGCGTGCAGTGTTTCTCACTTCACGTTTACGATGAGGCGCCGGCACGGAAGGCAGAGATTTTCGATGCCTTGATCGGGAAGTTCGCCAAGGGCGCTCTGGCTCCGCCGATCTTTGACCGGCTGCCCCTGTCGGAGGCGCGGCGCGCGCATGAATTGATGGATAGCCGGGCCATTCTCGGAAAACTGATCCTGAAGCCGTGATCGGCAGCAGCCGCAACGCAACGGGTAAACCTGCTCAGTCCGCGGCCTGGCTCACCGAATCCGGCATTCCACGACGCACGCGCTCTGACGGGATTTCGACTGTCACGACGGTGCCCGCATTCGCTGCGCTTTCGATCACCACATCGGCGTCGTGCATCTCGGCCATCGACTTGACCAACGCCAATCCGAGACCTGTGCCCTCGTACTTACGGTTCATGCCGCTGTCGACCTGCACGAAGGGTTCCATGATGTTTTCGAGCTGGCCGGTCGCAATGCCGATTCCAGAATCGGTCACCCGAATCAGACAGCTGCCGGCCTGATCAATTGCAGCGCTCAACACGACCTCACCATTCTCCAACGAGAATTTGACGGCATTCGAAAGGAGATTGAGCACGATCTGGCGGATCATTCGCTCGTCACCGAACAACCAGGGAAGGCCATCGGGAAATAAAAGGCGGATGGTGACCTTCCCGGCATCCGCGCGCTCTCGCATCATCCGCGCACATCCCGCGAGCACGTCGCCAAGATCGAAGTCATCCTCGAAGAGCTCCATCTTGCCGGACTCGATCTTCGACATATCGAGGACGTCATTGATGATATCCAGAAGATGACGCCCCGAACCATGAATGTCGCCGAGATACTCCATATATTGCTCTGCCCCGAGCGGGCCGTGAATCTGGTTTCGCATCAGCTCGGAGAATCCGATCACCGCGTTGAGAGGCGTGCGCAGTTCGTGGCTGATGTTCGCGAGGAAATCGGATTTCGCGCGGTTGGCGGATTCTGCTTCCTCCTTGGCCGCGCGCAGACCGGATTCCCGTTGCTCCAACTGGGTGACCATCCGGTTGAAACTCTGCGACAGAACCCGCAACTCGCGGGGCGCATGGACCGGAAGCTCACCGACCCGGACGTGCAGGCAGCCGGCAGCCACTTCACTCGCGGCCTTTGAAACCGCCACGATCGGTGCCGCCATATACTTCGACAGCAGCCAGCCGATAACCGCGGCCGCTAGAATGCCAATCAGCGTCAACGCGACCGCGACATTTCGCACCCCGCTCGCTGCGTCTTCAAGCTCGCTGAACGGCTGCGGAACCATGACTCCCCAACCCACATTGGCGACTGCCGTATAGCCCGCGATCATATCGGCCTGCATAGGCGGCGAGTAGAATGTCGCAACACCCGTCTCGCCGTTCATCATCTTCTGAACGACCGACAGCCCCGACGCATCCTTCGAAGTCGCCTGCCACTCCTCATTCGGATGCGCGACCACCTGGCCCTTGGCATCCACGATCATCGAATGCCCGCGCTCGCCGAACACGATCGATTTCTGAACCTCGCGCAGGAAGGTGGGCTCCAGGGCGCCAATCACCAACTGATTGTCCTCGCACTCGCGGACGACGAAGAACACCGACCTGCCGTGGACCTGTACCAAGTCGGAAATATGCACATCCAAGGGTGCGGTTTGTGCCAGGCTGCGCAGCTCGTCGAGCACCGACATTGGCAGTTCAAACTCTTCGTGCGGGACCGCGGGGTCGACGAGGAATTGCTCGAACCGATCCGCCTCATCCAGCACCACCACATAGTCGAAGTTCAGCGAGCGAAGCAGACCGTCCAGGCCCTCGATATTTTCGTCGTCGGCAATATTTTGCGCGGCAACGCGAAAGGTCTCACGCACATCCGCCACATAGCGTTCCAGCGCACCGCTCAAATTCTGCGCGATGATCAGATGCTTTTCGGTGACGGATCGGACCTCTTTCTCAAGCGCATTTGTCTGAACCCAGCCGGCCAGCAAAAACACGGGCACGGCAGATACAAAAACCAGCGCGGTGAACAAGATGAGCTGAACGCGGTAACCATTACCGATACGCAGGGCAAGACGCCGGGCGGCGCGCTGCACGCGCCCACCAATCCCAAGTCCATCCGGCCCGGTCGTTCCGCTCGATAAAGGTTTCGTCGTCTCGGTCATCGGGTCAGTCGTCAGGCTGCAAACGTCGAAGCGCGTATCGGCAACGACAACCAGAATTGTTAACGATAACAGTTAAGTTCGGATCAATACACTTTGATCGCAGAACGCCGACCGGGCGGGCGCCATCACCTCACCCAACCCAATTCCATGCCCATGGGGCACATGTCATCTGACCAATCGCCCGATGCGCTTGATCGTCCGATTTACTAGCTTAGTTCACAGAAACCACACACCCCAACTCCCCAGACTTGGAGAATCAGCATGCACATCCGTGTGATTGGCATTGTATTGGCCGCGCTTGTCCTTTTCGCCGCCCCTTTCGCCATTGCAACAACCTCCGCGCAAGAGACATTCGTCTTTACCGCGATTCCCGACCAGGACGAGTCCCGACTGCGCACCCGCTTCGAGAAGGTCGCCCGGTATCTGTCGGAAACGCTCGGGGTCGATGTCCGATATGTCCCGGTTAAATCCTATGCCGCGGCCGTCACCGCATTTCGCAATGATCAGGTCCAACTCGCCTGGTTCGGCGGATTGTCCGGCGTGCAGGCACGCCGTGCCGTGGTCGGCTCTGAGGCCCTCGCCCAGGGTGCCGAGGATCAGGAATTCGTCACCTACTTCATCGCGCATGCCAGCACGGGTCTGAGTGAAAGCCCCGCCTTCCCCAAATCAATCGCAGGCAAGACCTTCACCTTCGGCTCGAAGGGTTCCACGTCGGGTCGGTTGATGCCGGAATTCCATATCCGCAATCAGTTTGAAAAGTCGCCGGAGGACGTGTTTTCTCGCGTCGGTTTCAGCGGTGATCACTCACGCACCATTGCGTTGGTTCAATCAGGTGCATTCGAAGTCGGGGCTGTCAATTTCGCGGTCTGGGAGAACGAACTGCGCGCCGGCAAGATCGATCCCGCAAAGGTGAGCGTCATCTGGCGCACACCCACCTACCCCGACTATCAATGGTCCATCCGCGGCGACGTCGATCGAAAGTTCGGGCCGGAATTCATCCAACGCGTGCGCGCGGCCCTGCTCGCCATTGATGACCCGGAATTGCTACAGGCCTTTCCACGCTCTCGGTTTATTCCCGCGACCAACGACGACTATGCGCCGATCGTGCGGGTGGGTAAGGACATCGGCCTGCTCGACTGATGTATATCCTCGACCTCGCCGGCGTTCCGGCCGGCTATGCCGACCGACCGGTACTCGAAGATATTCATCTGCGCATCGAGCCCGGTGAACGGATCGCCATCGTCGGTGAGAGTGGTGTGGGCAAGACCACCCTGCTGCGTTTGATCCGCGAGCGATGCGGCATGCCCACGGCGATTATCCCGCAGGATCTCGGGCTCGTGCAGGCGCTGTCAGTATTCCACAACGTCTATATGGGCCAGATCCACAACCGCTCAACGATCCATAATCTGCGCACACTGTTCTGGCCGGCCGGGCGGGATGTGGACGCCGTCCGCGATGTGCTGACGCCGCTGCGCCTGTCCGACGAGACATTCTCCGCGGTCCGTCGCCTGTCCGGCGGCCAGCAACAGCGGACCGCGGTCGCCCGCGCATTGTTCAACGACGCACCGGTACTGATCGGTGATGAACCGGTCTCTGCCGTCGACGACCACCAGGCCCGCGAGGTGTTGGCGCTGGCAGGTGCACAAAAGGAAACGGTCATCCTCGCGCTGCACGACCGTGAATTGGCCCTGTCCTTCGCCGACCGCGTGATCGGCTTGAAAGACGGCAAAATCGCCCTGGATACGCTCACCGCCGGGTTGCAGCCGGGCGACCTGGACGGGCTTTACCGGTCGTGAGCGCGGCAGTGCGTCTCTACCGGCGATCGCCGCTGGCGCGAACGCTCTTCTCGTTCTTCACCATCGCATTGGTGTTTCTCGCCTTCGCCGACGTCGAGATTGCGACGGTCGATCCGTGGGACGAATTCGGACGCCTCCTCAGAGGAGTCGTGACACCTGATTTCTTTGCCACCGAAAACCTGATCACAGCGATCGTCAACACGCTGGCATTTGCGTTTCTGGGAGTCGCCTTCGGGGTGGGGTTCGGGTTCCTGCTCGCGCTCGGTTTCCACAGCAGGATCGTGCGCACATTCTGCGTCGTCGTGCGCGCGGTCCATGAGCTCTTCTGGGCGCTGATCTTCCTCCAGATGTTCGGCCTGTCGCCGCTGACCGGCATCCTCGCGATCGGCATTCCCTATGCCGGGATCGTCGCAAAGGTCTTCGCCGAAATCCTCGAGGAGGCAGATGGCCACGCCGTCGACGCTGCACCGACCGGCGCCGGTCGCTTGTCGACGCTGTTGTTTGTGCGGCTCCCCGACGTCTGGTCCCACTTCCGAACCTATGCGCTCTATCGTCTGGAGTGCGGCCTGCGATCGAGCGCGGTCCTCGGCTTCGTCGGCCTGCCGACACTGGGGTTCCATCTCGAAACCGCTTTCCACCAGGGCCAGTATTCCGAGGTCTCGGCGCTTCTGATCCTGTTCTACATCATCATCGCCAGCCAACGGCTCTGGGCCCGGCGCCAACTGGTCCCCCTCTACCTGATTGGCGCGGCCCTGGTGCTGCCTTGGTCGGTGGACATCTCGGGCGCGAACATCATCCGCTTCCTGACCATCGACATCGTGCCCTTCCCGCTGCGCGACGGCGGCGGGCTTTCCGGGCTGGCCGACTGGCTCTGGCTGCTGACCTCCACCCAGGCCTTGCCGGGATCGATCGCCACGATCCAGCTGACCATGATCGCATTGGTGGCGACCGGCCTGCTCTCGGCTGTCCTGTTTCCGTTCATTTCACCGCAGATGTTCGGCCGCCCCACGCGCATGCTTTGCCATCTCGTGCTGGTGATTACCCGCTCGACACCGGAATACATCCTCGCCTTCGTGTTCCTGCAGCTCTGGGGGCCGTCGATGCTGCCGGCGATCGTTGCGCTGGCGCTGCACAATGGCGGCATCATCGGCCATCTGATCGGCCGCCATACCGAGACGCTGACATTGCGGGACGATGCGCCGCGCGGCCTGAACCGCTATGCCTATGAGTTGCTGCCGCGCGTCTATCGCAGCCTGCTCGCGCTGCTCTTCTATCGCTGGGAGGTCATCATGCGGGAGACGGCGATCCTGGGCATCCTGGGGATCGCCACGCTCGGCTTCTATGTCGACAGCGCCTTCGCTGAACTGCGTTTCGACCGGGCGATCTTCCTCATTGCCCTGACCGCACTCCTGAACATCGCCATCGATGTCACATCACGCCGGGTGCGCGCCTATCTGCGGCTGCGCACCACGCTGGAGGGGCGCTAGAAGAGCTTCTCGCGCGCGACCCTGGCCGCGTCTTCCATGGTCATGAATTCCGCGCCGTCGGCGATCAGCTTGTCGACGAGCTTCTCGAACGAGAACATCCGGAAGCCGCGGCCGATCACATAGGGGTGCATGGTGTAGGTCAGCACGCCCCATTCCTCATTCGCCTGCATGTAGACGAACTCGTCATACCAGCTGTCCATCACCTCGCGCGCCGGGCGCAGGCCCGGCATGACGAAATTCGGGGTGCGCATGTATTCGAAATGGGGATGGTCATCAAGGGTCCAGCTGATCGGCATCTCGATCAGGGAGGTGTCCTCGCCATACACGATCGGCTTGCCGAGTTCTGCCTTGTCGCCGCGCCGGGCCATCATCGGGATATAGTCACCGGCCATCAGGCTGCTGTCATATTCGAAACCCTGGGCCTCCAGCAGGTCGAGCGTGTTCTCGCTCAGATCCCAGGACGGCGAGCGATAGCCCCGCGCCTTCTTGCCGGTCAGCTTCTCGATCGCCTCGTTGGCGCGGAGCATGTCCTCTTCTTCTTCGTCGCGGCTCTGTTCGGCCGGCGGGACATGGGCCCAGCTGTGATGGGCGATCTCATGACCACCCTCGACCACCATGTCGCATTCGGCGCGATGGCTCTCGATGGTGAAACCGGGGGTGAACCAGGTCATCGGGATTTCGCGGGACTTCGCAAGATCGAGAATGCGGCGCGCACCGGTCAGGCCGAATTCGCCGCGCGACAGCATGGTCGGCGTGGCGAGACCGCGGGAGATGAAACCGCTCTCGGTATCAAAATCGAACGTCAGGCAAACGATATGGCGCGGCATGGTATTCCCCCAAAAATTCAGAGCCTTTGGTTAGCGCATTCCGGCCCAAGAGTGTAGTAAGACCGCGCATAATTTACGCAGGCGGGGGAAGAGTCCATGGCAACCAAGACACTCGGCATCATCCTGAATGGCGCGACGGGCCGCATCTGCCGGACCCAGCATATCCGTGGCGGATTGGCCCAGATTTGTGCCGAAGGCGGGCTTCGCGTCGGCGACGACGTGATCATGCCCCGGCTGCTGCTCGCCGGGCGCAACGACGCGCGGCTCGCCGATGTCGCGCAGGAATTCGGGATCGAGGAATGGACGACCGACCTCTACGGTGCGCTGGCCGACCCCGATTTTCCGGTCTTCTTCGATGCCGCCGCGACCCATCTGCGCCTCGATACGCTCAACCGCGCCATCGACGCGGGCAAGCATATCTACACCGAGAAACCCATCGCCCCGAGTGTGGCCGAAGGGATCGAGCTGATGCAGCGCGCCGATGAAAAAGGCCTTCGCCATGGTGCCGTCGAGGACAAGCTCTTCCTGCCCGGCTTCCGCAAACTCCACCATCTGGTCGAACAGGGATTCTTTGGCCGCATCGTCGGCTTTCGCCTCGAATTCGGCTGGTGGGTTTTCGACGGTGCGGAGGCGGAGTCTCAGCGCCCCAGCTGGAACTACACCCGGGCCGGCGGCGGTGGGTTGCTGTCCGACATGCACCCCCATTGGCGCTACGTCATCGAAGGCATTCTCGGCCCGATCTCGCGCGTGGCCTGCTCGGCCTGGACCGCACAACCCGAGCGCATCGACGAAGACGGCAAACGCTACGACGTGGATGTCGAGGATGCGACGGCAACATTGCTCGAACTGGAGAACGGCGCCCGGGGCGCGATCCTCAGCTCATGGGCACGGCGCGTGCGCGGCGACGACCTCGTGACGTTTCAGATCGACGGCACCGGCGGATCTGCCGTCGCAGGATTACGCCAATGCTGGGCCCAGTCGGCGGCTGACACGCCGCGGATCGAGGGCTTCAACATGGGCCCCGACGCGGCGACGATGGATTTTTCGACCGACTATGACGCCCAATGGACCGAGGTTCCCGAGACCGCACCCTACAAGAACCCCTACCGCTTCGGCTGGGAGGGCTTCATTCCCCATGTCGTCGCCGGCGCGCCCTTCGCCCACAGCCTTGCCGCGGGGATACGCGACGTCCAGCTCGCGGAAGCCAGCGCGATTGCGTCCGAAGACCACAGCTGGGTCGATTTGCCGGTGCTGGCCTAGCCCGCCCGCACGCGCAGCCTGCTATACTCAAACCCAACCAGAGACCGCCGGAGCTGATCCATGGCCGACCTTCCCGTACTCGAACTTGGCGACGATGCGTATGAACGCGGCCTGACCCATGGCCGTTCACAACGCACCCAGATTGCCGAGAATATCGACACCTACCTGGCGCGCTTCGCCGCCGGGGGACTGGATGCCGAGACCGCCCGCAAGGAGGGCGAGAATTGGGTCGGCATCATCCGTGAGCAGAACGCCGACTATGCCGAGGAAATGCGCGGCATCGCCGATGGCGCCGCGCTGCCGCTGGGCGACATCTCCATGCTCAACGCGCGCTACGAGATCACCTTCGGGCTGTTCGGGGACGAGGCGAAGGCCAATGACAACCCGGCCCTGGCCGACGATGCGGATGGCTGCTCCACCTTCGGGGTGATGCCCGAGGCCAGTGCGAACGGCCACACCATCATCGGACAGAACTGGGACTGGCTGGCCGGCGTCCACGAACGCTGCGTCGTGCTGCGTATCACGCGGAAAAACGGGCCGAACCTGATCTGCTACACCGAGGCCGGGATCGTCGGCGGGAAGATGGGGGTGAACGAACACGGGATCGGGCTGGTCGAGAACGGGCTGGTCTCCGACCATGACGGCCGCAACGCCTATGAGAAGCCTTTCCATATGCGCTGCCGGGAAATTCTCGACGCCGAGACCTATGACATGGCGCTGCTGCCCATCGTGTCGACCAAGCGCGTCTGTTCGGCCAATTTCGTGGTCGGCCACGCGGACGGCGAGATCATCGATATCGAGACCAGCCCGGATGCGGTGTCCTACATCTATCCGCGCGACGGGCTCGTGACCCATTCGAACCATTTCATGGACCCGCGCCACGGCCCGTCCCAGATGGAGCGGATTTCGACCAGCACCCTGTATCGCGCGAACCGGCTCGATCGGTTGTTACGCGCCCATGTCGGCAAGATCAACGACGCGGTCATCCAGGCCGCACTGGCCGATCATTTCGCCCATCCCAACGCGATCTGCCGGCACCCCGACGAGCGCCAGCCCGAAGCCAAGCGCACCATGACGAATGCGGCGTTCATCTTCGATCTGAATGCGCGCAGCATGCGGGTCGCGAACGGCCCGCCCTGCTCTACACCCTGGGAACTGCATACGCTGGACGGCGACGCGGTCGAACAAGCAGCCGAATAGCCGGGCTAAACCCCCATCGGCGAGCTGCCGAGCCGGTCACGCGACCGACCCAGGACGCGCTCGCAGGCCAGCGCGACGCCCAGGGCCGTCTCGTCGGCATCACCGCGGCAGACGATCTGCATGCCGACAGGCATCCCCGCCGCATCCAGACCCACCGGGAGCGTGACGGCACACTGGTGCAGCATGCTGACGGTGACGGTGTTCTGCACAAATCGCGTATTCGCGGCGAGATGGGTTTCGGGCGTGTCGATATCGCTCATCTTCGGCGGCGTCATCGGGATCGTCGGCCCGACGATGGCATCGAAGGGCCCGAAGTCCGCATTGGCAGCCGCCGCCATGCGATCGACCACCCGCACGCGCCGCAGATGTTCTGCCGCCGTGTAGTTTTCCGCCGCCGCCACGCGTATGGCCACGGCGGGATCGAGATCATCCTTATAGTCGCGCATCTCGTTGTTGATGAAGCTGGCAAACTCGCCGATATGCAGCCCGCCCAAATCATTCAGCGCGATGACATCGTCGAGATGCGGCAATGTGGCCGAAGACACCCGCGCACCAGCCTTCTCAAGCTCGGCCAGCGCTTCATGCACACGTTCGGCAACCCCGGGGTCACAATTCTCGAAGTACCAGTTACAGACACCGATCCGGAAGTCCGAGATGTCCACGTCGGCCAGCACGCCCAGGAAGCCCGGGACATCGCCGCCGAGCACCGGATCGATCGCCGCGAAGGCGAATGCGAGATCGACCGCACTCCGCGCGAGCGGGCCGGGTGTATCCAGTGAAGGGACCAGTGGCACGATACCCTCAATCGACCAGCGCCCCGGGGTGGGGCGCATGCCCGCATTCCCGGTCACCGTCGCCGGCATCCTGACGGACCCGGCGGTATCGGTGCCGATCGCCAGCAGTGCTGAACCCTCACACAGGCTGACACCGGCCCCGGAGCTCGAGCCGGCCGGCGAGCGGTGATCCTTCGCATCCCACGGGTTGCGCGGCGGCCCCCAATGGTGGTTCGCACCCATGCCGCCGAACGCGAATTGCACCGTGTGGGTCTTGCCCGAAATCACGCCCAGCTGTTGACGGATGGTGCCGACAATCGGCCCGTCCACCGCCCAGCTCTCAGGCAGCTCGCGCGGGCAACCGGCGAAGATCGGATAACCGGCCACGCCGACCAGATCCTTGATCGAGACCGGGATGCCCTGCAGCGGGCCGAGATCGATCCCGGCGGCGAAGGTCGCGTCTGCCGCAACCGCCTCGCCGCGGACCTTGTCGGGCGACCAGGTCTTGTAGGCGTGCAGTGCCTCGCCGCGCTGATCGTGATTGTCGATTGCCCATTCCGCGATTCCGATGGCGGTAAGACTGCCGCTGCGCAATGCCGATGCGATGTCTACAAGCGACGCTGTCGCCAGATCCGGTGCCGATGTCATGCTGCCCTCCGCTGATTCGGACGCTATTGTTTCACTAAACGCCCCCGGGCGGCCACTCACCAATGCCGAGGCAGAGCAGGTGCCGATGAATGCCTCCGAATCAGACGGGAATCGCCGCCACGAGATCGTCGGCCCGGCGCAGAGTGAGGTGGCGATCGAGCTGATTGCCCGTGTCTTCAGCCAGGACGAGCCGCTGGCCGTAACCGTCGGTCAATCCCGTGACGAGTTCACCAGAATGCTCGGCGTGTTCCTCCCCGCAGCGCTGCCGGCCCGGCAAACAATGGCTGCGCTCATCGACGGGAAATTGGTGGGAATCGCACTGACGACAGCCTTCACCTTCACCCCGCCACCGGAGATCGAGGGCACATCGCCGAACTACCCACCGATCGGCGCGTTGATCGCGGCGCTTGAGCGGGACTACGAAATACAGAACGCCGAACGTCTGGATCGCTGCGCGCATCTCCACATGCTGGCCGTCGACGCCGAGGTGCGGGGCCAGGGTGTCGCACAGGCGCTGGTGGAAGCCACGGCTCGGAATGCCGCATCCAACGGGTTCGACGCGCTCCTCACGGACGCGACAAACCCGACGTCGCAAAGCGTATTTGCCAAACTGGGGTTCGAGACCCTCAATGAAATGGCCTATGAGAGCTTCGCGCATGACGGCGCGCCCCGGTTCGCGTCACTCGCGAAGCTGGGGTCCATCAAGCTGATGGAGAAGCGCCTCTAGAAAGGCGGCGCGCTAGATCGACTGGCCGTTCAGGCTGATTTTCACGTCGGCCACGACGGCGTCGGCCAAAGTCGCGTGCAGGTAGCAAACGGTCGCGGCGATCTTCATGAGCTTCTCATGGGTCTCGTCGTCCTCGTCGCCCGACAGGAACAGATGGGTGTCCACCGGCTCTATATCCCCGGTCCACGACCCGTCTGCGGGATCACCCGCCAGGGTGAAAGGCGTGTACTGGACCAGACGCGCACCGCGAATGTTGAACTTCTGGTGGATCGTGTAGCGCTCGACCTGGGTCAGGTAGCAGAACGCGATTCCCGCTGCGATCAGGGCCAGGCCGCTCGGGGCCTGATCACCATCCACGCGCTCATCGGTCTTGAACTTGAAATTGCTCATCCCCGGCAGGCCAAGCACGGTATCTGTTTCGACAACGCCCGCCGGGTCCAGCAGCTCGCTATTCCCCGCGATGGTGCGCACGATGCGTTTGACCTTGTCGTCGGTGCCGTTGATGGCCGGCTGGATCTCGCCCTCGTTGGCCTCACCCGTCTTCCAGATGATGTCGCTGAGCTCGTCCGAACCCTCGAGCGGCGTCGGTATCGCGCTGTAGGTCTTGTAGGGGTCGGGCACATCGGGCGTGTCGGAATTCGGCAGTGACGTCACGACCCGTCGGCGGCCATTCACATAGACCGCAAAGGTGCTGGTCACCGGGGTGCTCATCGTTGCCATGGCCGGCGATGCCTTGATCGCGTCATGCACCAGTTTCGAAATCGCTTCGGCCGGTGCCGGCGAGGAAATCTCCGCCAGGATACGCGACGGCTCCACATGCCCCTTCGCATCGCCGCGCACGAAGGAACCGATCACATAGTAGCCGTTCTTGAGGTCGAGCTTCAGGTCGTCGATCTGGATGCCACGCGCTTTTGCAATCTGCAGGATGCGGCCGATCAGGTCGGAATGCAGGCCGGCGTTGAAGAAGCCAAGGGGAAACGGTGCGATATCGGCACCGCCGAGATGCAGCCCCTCGTCGGTCGCCATCCGCCAGACGTTGCCGGTCTCGCCTTCATGGACGATTCCTTCCTTCTGATATCCCGAAAGCGCGCGGGCTTCCGTCACATAGACATCACGCGCAGGACCGGCGCCGAGAATATCGGGCCGTGCGGTACCCTGGCGGAACTTGAAGCCGATCGGAAACCCCGAACCTTCGATTGTTTCCACTGCTTCATTTGCTTCCATCGTGCTCATTGATCGCGCGTCCTGTTTATCTTTTCAAAATCGGTTGGCCGATTTGATCGCATGATTGCCCGGGCGAGTCGATGCATGGCCGGATTGAATCTTCTGCATGGCAAGCCTGTCAGGCGACAGGCTCGCGCTTGTGGAACCAGTCGGGCAGATCTTCCTCGGCCGTCCCCGAGAAAATGCACTGGCGGATCGCCCTGGCCTCTTCGGCCGTCACCGTGCCGACGTCCTTGGCCGCGTCCGTTCCCGACGTGAAGGCCGGTGGCGGCGCGAAACAATCCGCACAACGCCGCTTGAGGAGTTTCAACGGCGGCTCGCCCTTGAAGGTCTCGACCAGTTCGATGGCCGTGCGCACGTCGGTATCCTCGCCCGTCACCGAAATCACGACCGTGCCTTCCGAACCGGATACCCCGCCGCCGCCGACATGCACGGCGGTCAGGCCGAACAGAATCTCGAAGGCCTGTATTTCGGTAATCACCATGGCGTTCATCAGCGGCAGCATGCCGATCTTGGTGCCGTAGAAATAATCGGCCTTGGCATGGCCCAGCTCATTGGTCGCCGCCTTGATCGACGGGACCAGCTTCTCCAGCCCGACGGGCACAATCAGGGGAATACCCGTGCCGCAGATCGCGCCATAGGCCCAGCCGATCGTGCCAGCCGCATGATGCGCATTGAAGATACCGGCGTTGAACTCGTGATCGACGGCGTTGGCGCCCTTGATGAAGAGGGACTTGTCGTCCCAGCCCGCCAGGGTCTCCTCCATGGTCGGCACCGGCGCCACCGGCTTGCCCTTCACCAGCCGCATCAGGGCCGGCTTTTCCTCGGGCTGGGTCTGACACAGGGTGCCGTTGATCACCTGACCCGAGACATAGCGATCACGATCGGGGCAATCTCCGGTGATCTCCTCGGCCACATAGACGTTGGTCGAACCATGGGCAACGACGATCTGGGCGTGCTCCATGGCATATTTCACCTCCGGCAGGGCGGCAACCGCCTTGCCGATCAGGCGCTTGGATTCCCACGGTGTGAACGCAAAGACGGCGCGCATGACAATATTCCTTCACTGATAAGAACGCTGAGTTGGCCCAATCTAACAGCCGGTCGGGTGCGGGAACATCCTGTCGTCGCGCGCCGCCAATCGTGCTATGTGGAAGGCATAGAAAAGACCGGCACAGACCGGTTAGGGGGAGGAAAACATGTCCAAAGCAAACGATATTCTGCTTCGGGGGAATGACTATGAATTCACCCTGGAGATGGACGGCACCTATCATGACACGCCGATCCGCTACGAACCGGGCGTGCTCGAGGAAATCTATGCCAAGGTCCTGAACAACCGGCCCTTCCAGGCGTGCGAATTCTCGCTTTCGAACTTCACGATGATGCGTGACCGGGGCGCCGACTGGCTGGCCGCGATTCCCGTGTTCGCCAACCGTGATTTCCGCCACTCGATCATCTGGGTCCGCAAGGACAGCCCGCTCGAGTCCGCCGACCAGCTCAAAGGCAAGCGGGTCGGGGTGCGCGACTATACCATGACGGCCGCGGTCTGGCTGCGCGGCACCCTGCTCGACGAGTACGACACGGACTGGCGCGACATCAACTGGTTCGCCAACGCCGAACAGCGCTTCCCCACACTCGAAGGTGCACCGCTCGAACTGGTCGATGGCGACCCGGAGGAAATGCTGCTGGCAGGCGAGCTCGACGCGTTCATCTCGCCGCGCCCACGCGACCTGCAGAAAGCACCGGCAGACCGCGAACTACGAACGATCTTCCGCGACGTACAGACGGTCGAACGGGAGTATTTCGCCCGCACGGGTATTTATCCGATCAACCACACCGTGGTGATGCGCCGTGAGCTGCTCGATGATTTCCCAGACGCGCCGGCGGCCATCTTCGCGGCCTACTGCCATGGCAAGAAACGCGCGCTTGCGCGGCGGATCGGTTCCACCTTCGTGCCCTGGGGCAAGGAATATTGGACCGAAACCATGGCGACGTTCGGCGGCGACCCCTTCCCCATGGGACTGACCGAGAGCAATCGCAAGAATGTCGGCACGCTACTGCGCTATCTGCACGAGCAGAAGTTGATCTCGGAACTGCCCGAGATCGAGGATTTGTTTCTGCCGGGAACCGCCGGCTTCGTAGAAGGTTAAGGTCCAAGAATGTCCGATCATCCGACTTTCGACTACATCATCGTCGGCGCCGGGAGCGCCGGTGCGGTCCTGGCCAACCGGCTGACCGAAAACGGTCGCCACGAAGTGCTCCTGCTGGAAGCCGGCCCCGAGGACAAGAACCCCTGGGTCCATGTTCCGCTGGGCTACGGCAAGCTTTTCAGCAACGCCGCGCTCAACTGGCTCTATTCGACAACACCGAATGAAGAACAGGTGAACCGACGCATCCCGCAACCGCGCGGCAAGGTGCTGGGCGGATCGAGCGCGATCAACGGGATGGTCTATATCCGTGGTGACAAGTCCGACTACGACCAGTGGCGGCAGTTCGGCAACGCAGGCTGGAGTTATGACGATGTCCTGCCCTATTTCCGCAAGGCCGAGGACCAGCAACGCGGCGAGGATGAGTTCCACGGCGTCGACGGGCCATTGGCCGTCTCCGATGTCTATGAGAAACACCCTCTGGTCGCCGCCTATCTCGAATCCGCCGTCGCAGCTGGTTTCAAACGCAACGACGATTTCAACGGCGCCGAGCAGGAAGGTTTCGGCTACGTGCAGTGGACCATCCGCAACGGGCGGCGCTGCTCGACCGGCGTTGGGTATCTGAAGCCAGCGCGCAAGCGGGCGAACCTGACGATCACGACCAATGCCCATGCGTTGCGCATCCTGTTCGACGGCCACCGCGCCACGGGCATCGAATATGCGCAAGACGGGCAAACGAAATCCGCGCTTGCCGGCTGCGAGGTCATCGTCTCGGGCGGTGCGATCAATTCCCCGCAACTGCTGCAACTGTCCGGGCTGGGCCCGGTGGATCTGCTGCGCGAGCACGGCATCGACGTGATCGCCGACATGCCCGGCGTCGGCAATCACCTGCAGGATCATATCAACGGCCCCTTGATGTTCCGCCTGAAGGACAACATCAGCGCCAATGACGTGATCAACAGCATCAGCCAACGCATTCGCACGGGCATGCAATACGCCTTCACCCGCAAGGGTTTCCTGGCGATGGGCGTGTCCATGGGCGGCGGTTTCTACAAGGTCGACCCGGCCGCGGTCGCGCCCGAGATTCAATCCCAGGTCATGCTCTTCAGCTCCCACGATGTCGGCGGCATGCCCCATAAATTCCCCGGTGCGACGGTCGTGAACGCGCTGTTGCGGCCGGAGAGCCGCGGGCATGTGAACATCGTCTCGGCCGACCCCTACACCGCGCCGGATATCCAGCCGAACTATCTGACGGCCCAGAAGGACCGGGACATCCTGATCGGCGGCATGAAGATCGCCCGGAACATCGTCACCCAGGCACCCTTCCAGAAATACATCGTCGAGGAACATGAGCCGGGCATGGATTGCAACAGCGATGCCGACTGGCTGGACTATCTCCGGCGCCGCGGCCGGACGAGCTATCACCCGTCCAGTACCTGCCGCATGGGCTCAAACCCCGACGACGTCGTCGACGAGCGCCTCCGGGTGCACGGCTTCGAAGGGCTGCGGGTGGTCGATGCGTCGATCATGCCGTCGCTGGTATCGGGCAACACCAACGCGCCGGTGATCATGATTGGTGAAAAGGCCGCCGATATGATCCAGGCGGACGCACGCTAGGCCCCATTCGCGGGGCACATCGAAATATGTGAAACTGGCGCATCGCGCCGCACACCGGGGGACACAATGTACAAGGCATCCGCAGACGTCGTTCTGCCAACATCGATCATCGGCTCATTGCCGCGGCCCAGCTGGTTCACCGAAAGCCTGGAAGCGCGAAGTTTCCTGCATTCCATGTCTTCCTCGGTCTTCCGCGAACAATATGAGGACACGGTCGGTGTCCATCTCAAGGCGCAGGAAATGGCCGGGCTCGACATCTGCACCGATGGGGACGCCCATTACGACGAGCAGGTCGCCGGCGGCAGCTGGCAGTCCTATCCTGTCTTCCACATGGACGGCTATGACGTCGAGAAGCCCAAACCGACGGTCTACAAGGTCGGCAACGTCGCCTGGGGGCGCGGCCATATCCTGCATGATTCCCTCGAAGGCCGGGTCATGCCCGCCATCGTCGGCCCGGTCGGTCGCGGCAATCTGCAATATGCCGCGATGTGGAAAGCCGCCCAGCGCATGACGACGAAGCCCATCAAGTTCGGCACCATCACCCCTGAACTGCTCGCGGCCTCCACGCCCGATCATTACTACAAGGATCCGGTCGAACGAACGATGGCGCTGAGTGATGCCCTTAACGAGGAGCTCAACGAGCTGGCCGATGCCGGCTGCCCGGTGATCCAGATGGAGGAGCCGCAGATCCACATGACGCCGGTGCGCGGTCCCCTCTTCGGGAAACTCGACGAGAAGGCCCTGGTGGAGGTGTTCAACAACACGACCAGAGGCCTGCGCGACAAAACCGAGGTCTGGTGCCACACCTGTTGGGGCAACCCGTCACAGCAACGCATCTTCCGCGACGTGCAGAGCTATCAGCCCACGCTCGAATGGATGAACCAGGTCGAAGCGGACGTGCTGACCTTCGAGACCTGCAGCTCGGGCCCCGGGGACTTGGAGGCGATTGGGTCGATCATCGAAGACAAGAAGATCGCGATCGGTGTCATCGACCATCACACCCTGCAGGTCGAACGTCCGGACCAGATCGCGGAGTTGATCCGCGAGGCACTGAAACACATCCCGGCCGAGCGCCTGATTATTTCCTCGGATTGCGGCATGGGCCGCGAGGGCATGAGCCGTCGCCACGCCACCTACAAGATGGTGTCCATGGTTCTAGGTACGAACATCGTGCGCGAAGAGCTGGGCCTACCGTTGGCCGAGTGCCGGGCGGCCGACGACCGGTTCTCGCTCACCGTCACCGAAGAGTAGGCCTGCAAACCCAATTGGAGCCAACGCCATGCTGATCGTCGATTCACAGGTTCATATCTGGATCAACACCACGATGGGTGCGATCCACCGTCAGATTCCCAACTTCAACGGGGAAGATCTGATCGCGGAGATGGACGCGGCCGGGGTCGACCGGGTGGTCCTGCATCCGCCCGGCGTGGTCCCGAACGGCAACGAGGTCGCAATCGCAGCCGCCAACGCCCATCCCGACCGTTTCAGGGTGCTCGGCTGGGTGCAGCCCGACCAGCCCGAGATCGGCACAGCCAAGCTCGCGGGATGGCTCGATACGCCGGGCATGGCCGGACTTCGCTTTCTGTTCATCGCACCAGGCCGCGAAACATGGCCGACCGATGGCACGCTGGACTGGATCTGGCCCATCGCCAACGAACAGAAGATGCCGGTCGGGCTGCTGGCACATGATTTTCTGCCAACGCTTGGCGAGATCGCGGAAAAATACCCCGACATTCCCTTCCTGGTCGATCATCTTGGCGCCAGTCCGTTCAAGAAGGACGCCGAATCCTTCGAGACACTGCCCGACCTGGTGGCATTGGCGAAATACCCGAACGTGGCCGTGAAAATGTCCGGCGCGAACGGCAACTCGACCGAGCCCTACCCGCACACCAATATCCATGACGAACTGCACCGGATCTTCGATGCCTTCGGCCCCGATCGCAGCTTCTGGGGGACAGATCTCTCGCGCATGAAGTGCAGCTATCGGGAATGCGTCACCCTGTTCACCGAAGAGCTGCCGTGGCTCAAGGGCCGCGATCTCGAACTCGTGATGGGCGAGGCATTGTGCAACTGGATCGGCTGGGATTTACCTGCCTGACCCGTAGCGTACTTTCCGATCCACAATTACTAATCCTCGGAGACACCGATGATCCACCACATGTTGCACCGCGCCCGCCTGCTGGGCGCAGCGGCCTTGTTCCCTCTCGCCGCAATCACCATGACCTTCGGCGCGGCGAATGCCGGTCCCGGCGTGGAGCTCGCACAGACGCAAACAGCTCCGGCGACCGTCAGCGAAGGCGATCTGGCAATTTTCGTGACGGCAGCCAAGTCGATCGTTGCCCTGCGCCGCCAGTATGAGCCGCGCCTGTCCGCAGCCGGCTCCCAGGCGGAGGCCGACGCGCTCATTCAGGAGGCGCGCGGCCTCGTGTCGACGGCGATCACGGATGCGGGCATCTCCGTTGAGAATTACATGGCGATCGCGACGGCTGCCCAGTCCGACCCGGCACTGCGCGCGCGCATCGAAACGGCGGTTGGCGCAAAACGCTAAACTGTCCGGTTAGCCGTGGTTTGACATGCACCGGCATCCGGTCGTCTGATAGACGTTCTGCCGAACGCCCCCTTTACTGGAGCCTCCCATGTCCAAGATCACGACCGTCGAAGAACTCGCAGCGCTGTATGGCACTGCCGTTCCAACGTCGCTCGCCAAGGAAGTCGATCGGATCACGCCCCACTATCGGGCGCTGATCGAGGCCTCCCCCTTTGTGGCACTGGCCACGGGCGGGCCCGAAGGACTGGACTGCTCGCCACGTGGCGACAAGGCCGGGTTTGTGCGCATACATGACGACACAACGGTGATGCTGCCCGACCGGCGCGGCAACAACCGGATCGATTCCCTGCGCAATATCGTGCGCGACCCGCGCATCGCCCTCCTGTTTTTGCTGCCCGGAAGCGGCAGCACCCTGCGGATCAACGGCAAGGCGCATCTCACGGTCGACACGGAACTTCTCGAATCCTTCGCCGTGGACGGCAAGGCGCCGCGCTCGGTCATCGTGATCGAGGTCGAGACGATCTACTTCCAATGCGCCCGCGCGATCATCCGATCGGAGCTGTGGAACCCCGAGAAGTTCCTCGACCCGGCCGACTTGCCCACGCCGGGCCAGATTCTCGCCGATCTCAGCAACAATGAGCTGGGCGGTGCGGAGTATGACAACAGCTGGAAAACCAAAGCCAAAGAATCAATGTGGTAATCCGCTACATTCGCCGACACAACAAATGACCCGAACGGGAGCGATGGTCATGGACGTCATCAGAATTATCATTTCACTCTTCATTCCGCCGCTGGGCGCCTTCCTCAAAGTCGGCATCGCGGGGCATTTCTGGCTCAACATCCTGCTGACGATTCTCGGCTTCATCCCCGGCGTCATTCACGCCATCTGGCTGAACGTCCGGAAATAGCCCGGCGCGTCATACTCGATGCGACGTTAAAAGCAATCAGCCTTCGGCCTTGCAGACAAAGCCAGGACGCTTTTTGTCGAGCTCACCCTTCTGCACCAGCAGCTTGGCGCCCAACTTGCCATCTGCGTCATTACCATCCCAACCACTGCCGGCCGAAACGTCGCTCACAAGCGCTCTGGCGAATTGGGCATTGCAGAACGCGATCTCAAGCTGATCGATAAGATAGGCCTTAAGACCTTGGTCGGCGTTCTGCCAGTCAATGATATCGGGCCCCGCATCTTCGAGAGCTGTCAGTCCCTCGAAAACACCCATAAACGAATTGGCAAGCATCTCAACGGTTGGCCCATCGGCGTTCGGTAGAGGACCGTCAAGCGTGCGCGCCTTCAGTGATTTCCGCGAACGAACCAGCTCGTTGTTGATGCCCACCTGCTCGGCAATGCGGAAATATCCGCACGTCGTAGGTAAGCGTGCGAGCCCCGCGGTACCTTCGCCGTTCAGCTGCCCACAGGCAGCCAGCCCGATGCCTGACGCCTCGGTGATCGCGAAATCCTTGACCGGGCCCGATGAGATGTAACTGCGAATTGCAGCATAAGCGAACGAGGCTTTGTCATCCTGTCGTTCTGCATCTTCTGCCGCTTTGAGCGCAAGATCACCAAGGTCGGCAAACTGAATCTGAATCCCCTCTTGCGTTGCCGCGGCGTCGGCTTTGCTGAAGGGTTGTTTGTTCGCAAGGTCTTCCATCTCGATCTTCTGATGGATGAGGTCTGCATAGCGATTGTTCAAATCAATGAGATTGGACGATGCGCAAGCACTCAGGAGAAATGCGCCGGCGATCCACACATATGAACTTCTTGGCAAATTCACGATCCGCTTCCTCCCTGGTTTCTCTTTGATAGCAATTCGGCGATCTTGGCGTCGGTCAGTTCGGGCACGGTTCCGTTCTTGAGAACCGAGGGGAGAAGCATCTTGAACAAATGCTGCCATTCCTTCCCGCCAAACTCATACGTCTTATCGGCCAGCGCCGCGTTCAGTTTGTTTGCGAGCGTCTCAATCTGCACCCGATTGGACAGGGCCTTGTCCACATTGCCGGCGATTCCCCGCAATGTCGTGATGACGGCAAAACGCAATGTTTCCCCGACCATCAAGGAATTCCCGCCTTGTTTCCGCACATCTTCCGAAGCGGCATTCAGCAACCGCCTGATGACATCGTCGGCGAGCATGCCGTTGAGGGATTTTTCATTAAGGCCGAACAATCGCGCCGGGTTGAGAGCTGCCTCCTGCGCTGCAACTGCGGCGATTTGCTTCCAGTCGCCCTCCGTGAGCAACAGTTTTTCGTCCGCCGCAATGGCGCGTGCCATGCTTGCCACAATCCGTCGCACATCTTCATTGTTGCCAACGAGCATGTGCGGGGTCTTGGCAACCTGATCGACGACGACCCGGGCAAGCTCGACCAGCGTCGCCTCGGTAAACACCGTCGATTTCAGGCTCTTGTTGTCATCCAGCAGGGCCTCTGACATGCCACCCAAAATCTGATCGAGCAACTGCTGGGTCGTGATTTCCCAGGGTGCGTTCTTGTCGATGATGGCCGGTCCGGCCTTGCGAACTCCCGCTATCACCGCCGCGGCAATCGCAACACCCAGGTCCCCCCGGAACGGCCCTTCCTTGGTGTCCAGAACCTCTAACACTGAATCAAAAACGGAAACTCCGAGGGCCTCGATCGCAGACCGCGAATCGGGTTCTGACAGATCCTTGTCGATCAGGTCTCCCAGCACGAGGGCCGGGTTCTCCGCTGCCACGTGGACAGCAGCACGAAATACAGCCAGCAGCCCCTCTTTGCTAAATCTCTCTCCATGCTGAGCAGAGGCGGTCAAAACCCCGGCAATCATCACCCCCGCCGCCTTCTCCGCAGCGAATTTCCGGCCGAGGAACGCGTTGGGCTGGCTCGCGACAACCTCCATCGCGCTGCCGATGGCCGGCCCGAGAACCGCGTCGGTCACATCGCGCCACGCAATCTGCTTTTGAAGGGACCCAGGGCCAGTCGGCAGTGCCTCGATGACGTGCGGCAGCGACGACTTAAGCAACTCCTGGAGATGCGCCTCTCCGAACAGCAGATCAGGCTTGTCCACCATGGTCTTGAGACCGGCGCGCAACACGACCCCTGCGAGGCGCTCCGCGAATCGGTCCTTCGGACCGAGTGCCGTACGATCCGCCGCATCCGGGATGGCAGCGGAAACGGCCCCCGCAACCGCGCCGATGAGTTTCTCGCCATCGCCTCCGATGCCGAGAACGTTCGGTTGCGCCGCGATATATTCCAGCCCCACATCCGCCATGGCCACAATCATCCGCGACATTGGGCTGACCGGGCCTTTTCCCGTTGCCCATTGTCCGACCATCGCGCCACCAACAATCTCTTCACTGGTGATCGCACTAACGGCATCGCCGCCACTTTTTTGCTTCACAACATCGACAAAGACAGCCGCTGCAGAGGCAACAAAGGTTTTTGTTGCTTCGTCGGCATCCGCAGGATGGAAGTTTTTCGACTTCCAATGTTTGCTGAGTTCGGGGTCTTCTTTCAGCATCCGGGCGAACTCCGGATACATATTCTCCGTGACCCGGATATTATCGAGTTTGTCGCCTTTGATTCGGTCCGCGTCCGGCAGAAATACCGGGCGTTCCTGGGCATATTGGCGGTAGGCATCTTCAGCGGTCTTACCGATGCGGATCGCTGCCCGCACCGCCATGATTACAAAAGCGGGGTTCATATCTGTCTCCCTAGAGGGCTTCGCCGTCGGGCGCGAGAAGCACCCTTTCTCGGTCTGACGAAGATTGGTTGTGCACGGCCGCGGCAACCCGGAACGCATCGGCGACATCGCGCGGGCGCACGGTCTCGTCGACCGGGGGGCCTGCATTGGCTTCGGCGACTTTTTCGCGGCGCCCGATCCCGACCGACCGCAGGATCTGTCCGAGCTGAGACAAGTTCGTGAACACACGGAACCAGAATGGACCCCCCAGGCCAATCAGCAGGCCCGACAGAAGACAAAACGCCACCCAGCGTAAGAAGAGCAGTTCGTCCTTCTTGGCGTTGGCCAAGAACTTTCCCTTCTCCATGTCGGCACAGGCGCCCGCCAAATTCGCCGCATTGCACCACGGATAAAAAGCAAAGCCGATTGGCAGCCCCTGAGCCTCGAGAATATCGACCTTGCTGTTCACGGCAGCCGTGACTCCCTTCAGCCGATCAAGGTCACTGGGTGCAAGAGCGGTGCCCGCCTCAACTTTTGCGACAACCTCCTCAAGGCTTTTCCGGGCCTCCACACTTTCCTTGTTGGCCTCCTCGGCCTGCTCGATCAGGCCGGTGCGCAAATCGGGGTTCTCGGTCAGGGTCGTGAACAACCGGCCCGCATCGACATTGACCGACAGGGCGAGAAGAATACCGACCACCATCGCAGTCGCGCGCGCGCGCGAGGTTAGGACTTCCGCCGCAATGCGGCCAAGCCGGTCGAACGTGCGCACGAAATCCTTGAGCAGAAGATCAAGCTGTTCCTCGCCTTCTTCCAGGATGGCCCGCCCCGCATCGGTGCGGGCCAGACGCTCGGCAAAGGCCGTGGGTGTGAGGGTGTTGGTGCGTCCTTTGCGAAGGCTGCCCTTCGACGGATTCGCCGAATCCGGTGACAAACCGATCCGCATCGCGAGTGGGTTTTCGGTCATGGCATAGACGAATTTTCGGCGGTGACGAATCCGGCATTTATCATCAGACTCGCCATGGAGACGATCGAGATGAACCGACAAGCGGGGCCAGATCATTTCATCAAAAAGATATTTGAGTGCGCGTTTGAGATGGCGTTCGCGAGAGCCAATCGAGCGATGTAGAAACTCGACCACGCCGGTGGTGACGGTCGAGAAAATAATCATCACGACGGCAAACGCCATCGCAGCTTCGAGCAGTACCATGCCATCCCCCCCTTGGCATCGCACCGGCTTACACCGGTTTTTTCTTGGTAAGATACACTCTACCTATGACTTATTTCTACTCAAAATAGAAAACCTTGGGTGGTAGTTTTTTTCTGGCACATCACGGCTCAGTTAGACTGTGGTGTGGGATCTAAGGTCATGTGACGGGGGCACACAGGATGAAAGAAGTTCGAATTGGTCTGGTTCTCTACGGCGGGGTTTCACTGGCCGTCTATATGAATGGCATCGTCACCGAGTTATGGAATCTCCTGCGTGCGTCCCAGGCGCGCACGTCCGACCCGGCAGCGAAACTGGACGGCACCGCCGACCTTTACCTGAAACTGCTGAACGAACTCTCCCGCACCGACGATCATGACGAGCTGCGCGTCGTCGTCGACGCGGTCGCGGGCACCTCGGCGGGCGGCGTCAACGGAGTGGTTCTGGCAAAGGCCGTGGTCGAGGGAGCGGATGCGTCCGTGCTCAATCAGGTCTGGCTCGATGATGCCGATATCAGCAAGCTCAAGGCAGATCCACCGCGCAAGATTCCCTGGTATATCCGCGCGCCGATCAACGGCGCCGCCATGTTGTTTGGTGCCCTTCAACGCGCCCGGACCAAATTGAACGAACTGCCCGGCTTAAGCTGGGAATGGGTGTTGGACCATGGCTACTCCGTGGCGAAGGACGGCAGCGCCGCGCGCAGCCCGCTGAACGGCGACTATTTCGCCGAAATGATCGCCCGGACGTTCGAAACCATGGCGGCCTCTCCCCACCAGACCCCGCCGCTCCTGCCGACCCGCGGCACATTCGACTTGTTCGTAACCCGCACCGATTTGCATGGCTGGCCCCGTCACCTGCCCGTCGATGTTCGGTTTCACCCCAAACCATTGTACGAACGGACCCACGCACACGTCATGCATTTCCGCCGCGGTATGGCGGGAGAAGGATTTGAGGATGATTTCGGCCTGACCTATGCGGCACGCACGACCGCTGGTTTCCCCATCGCATTTGCCCCGGTCAACCATGACGCCATCGCCACGCAGTACAAGAAAATCGAACTATCGACGAAAATCAGCCCGATCGCCGCGTTCACATCGCGCCACCTGCGCGAGCACGAGCTTATGAAGTTTCCCACCGATCACGCCTGGATGGTGGATGGCGGTGTCCTGGACAACAAGCCCTTCACACGCGTCGCCGAAGCCATCGAAAACAAGCCCGCCGATCACGAAGTATTTCGTTCCGTTATCTATATCGAGCCCGATCCGGAGACAGAGGTCGACCCCTCTCCAAAGACTCGACCCGGACCGCTGGCCGTTGCCAGCGGCATGTTTCCCCTGTTCCGGCACGAACCCATCCACGAAGATTTGCGCCGCCTGCACGAGCGCAACATGCGCGTCGAACGCATTCGCGAGATGGTGCGTGCCAACGCGGCCGATTCACGGCGAATCGCCGAGGATGCCGGCCGAGAGGCCGGTCTTGCATGGCCGCCAGCAGCAAATGAACTGGAAGCATGGCGTACCCTCACACACCGTCTGGCCGCCGAGGGCGGCACGGCCGGATATGCCGGCTATACCGCGCTGAAAGCGCGCCGCGCCGCTGAAACTCTTGCCCAATATGTATGCCGCGCGCTGAATTATCCGGCAGAATCCCGCCATGGATATCTGGTGCGGCGCGTCGTGCGCGCCTGGCTCAGCAATCGCAATGCCCTGGCGGTGCCCGCCTATGACAGGGATGAAAATGCCTACATCGTCGATGACCTTCAGCGGTCCCTGCTCGACGGCTTCGACACGGCGTTCCGCCTACGTCGTTTGCGCGCCCTGGTGGCCGCGGCCAACGAAATGTACGCCGGCGCAGACTCACCGCTGGACGGCGAAGCCCGTACGTTGCTGGACCACTTCAAGCGCGATGCGAGCGATATCATAAGGGGCTTCGAACAACTGCTCGAACCCTCTCCAGACGCGGCAAAAAAAATCACCGACGCGTTTCGCAATGTCCTCGAGGGGCGCGGTATCGATGATGCCATCGCCGGACTATCCGAGGGCGAAGCCGCCATCGCCGAACGCTACAACAACGAAATCGAGGATCTTTTCTGGTCGCTCCAACCGGCATTCGCGCGCGCATCGCGAGATCTCAATGATCGCCTGATGAATGCTGTCGACAGCCTCCACGGCCCACACCGCGGCCATCTTGCCGAAACCTTCGTCGCTTTCTCAATGTCTGACATCGCGATCTACCCAATCATGGACAGTGCCCAGCTGACGGAACTCATTCCGGTGAGTGTCATGCGAATTTCACCGGGTGACTGTGTCTCCCTATCCACAGACCCGAAACGCCTGAAGAGCCGAGAGCTCGGCGCGTTTGCCGGGTTCCTGGAGAGGTCCGCACGGGCCCACGACCTGATGTGGGGCCGCCTGGACGGCGCCGAACGCCTTGTGGACCTGTTGCTGAGGGCGAGCTTGCCGAAGGGCAGAACAGAAACAGCCGCGGCGCAGGCGCGCCGCAATCAGTTTCTGAAGCTTGTGCAGGCAAGAATTCTCAAGGAGGAGAAAGACCGGACGTAGCCTGCGATACCCGCCGCACATGTTGCCTCGAACCAATTGCCCGCACCTTCACTCTCCGATGCTGCCGGCTCGCGGACCTATTCAAGGACGATGCTTTTTTGCGTCTCGATTTCGAATTCTCGGTCCGGCCCCCGGCCGCGCACCACGAAGCGAACGCGATACTCGCCCGGCGCCCAGGCAGCAGTCTTGCGTCGGGTCCCGGTGAAACTAAAGGACCTCGCGCTTTCCCGGTCGAGTACCCGGCGGTTTTCGAATACCCGTTGCCCGCCCGGCCCCGTGATGAGCGTGTCCACGGTGGTGCCGGCCGAGACGCCAAGCAGGACAATATAACCGACCAGCGCATCGGCATTGACCGATGCGGTGTCGGGATATCCTTCATGGAGCGCGCGGTCCCGTTCCGGCGTTCCGGTGGCGACCCCGGCGCGATAGATGATCGAGGGTTTGTAGTCCGCGATCTCCCGCGCCTCGGCTGACTGCCAAAGAGTCTGATCCACCGTCCCGGCCACTTCGCAGTGCGGCGGCGTGGAGGGTGCGGCACCGTCAAAGGGGTCAATTGGGCGCCCGTCTCGCTCGACCTGAAAATGCAGATGGCGGAAATCCGACCGGCCCGAGCTGCCGATCCAGCCCAGGATCTGTCCCGCGGTCACCCGGGCGCCCGAACGAACAGACACGCTGTCGCGTTGCAGATGGCAATATTGGCTGGTCCAGCCCGCCCCATGGTCAATACGCACGCCGTTGCCGCATTGCGCCGCCATCCGGGTCTCGTCACGGACCCGCATGCGGCTGTCATCCATGCCATCACGCACGCCGAGCACCACACCGTCGGCCGCCGCGATCACCGGAACAGGGGCCTCGGGATCAATCGGCGCGATGTCCGTCCCCTTATGGGCGTTGTATGTCCGCAGCCCGCACATATGGTCGCGATAACGCTCCGAGGGATCATGGTCCATATAGGCGAAGAACCAGCAGTCCCGCCCGATTTCACAGCCGGCCGGAAATACGAACGCTGGAGTTCCATCATCCTGCGCCGCCGCGTGGCCACCGGGCCAAAGCAAGCTCAGGAGAAAGCCCGTCAGCAGACAAGCAACGGAGGATCGCCAATGTGTCATTCAGCCCGTCTCAGTTGGTTTCCGGTCAATTCTGCGCGGCTGCATCCTGCCGGTAAACCACAAACACCTGCATTGGACCCGGGCGAGACCGGCGGTTAGGCTCAGCACCTTCCATTTGTACCATCCGAGAGATTTCATGACCGACAGATTTGGCCCACGCGGAGTCTTTGCCATTCTGATTCCGCAGCAGAACTCGACCCAGCAGCCCGAATATGACGCCATGCGGGTCGATGGCATTTCCCATCAAATCTACCGTTTCGAACTCGAAAGCCAGGCAGATGTCGCCGGCGCTGTTCTCGATGCAATACCGGGCTCACATGGTTGCTGGCCGGACATGATCATCGGCGGCAATTCACTCGAGATGCGGACCTGGTCGGTGGCACGCCAGGCGCGCTACCGCGAGGAATTCGCCGAACGCGCCGGTGATGTCCCTTTCATCACCGCGACCGATGCGATGGAGGCGGCGCTACGCAAGCTCAACGCCCAGCGCATCGCGATATGGGTGCCGCTGTACGAAGAAACCCTGCGCAGCACCGTGGGATACTATGAAGAGCTGGGCTTCGAAGTGCCCAGTTCCGCCTGTCTGGGGGTCGAGCATCCGGTCAATTCGATCTACATCGAGCTGTCGGACGTAGAATCTGCCTTCGAGAAGCTCGATCGCGACGACATCGACGTCTTGGTGCATATCGGCGCCTCGATCGGAATCGGCGACATGATCGAGCCTATGGAGCAGAAATTCGGAAAACCGTTCCTTTCGGTGAACCAGACGACCTACTGGTATGCGCTGCGCACCCACGGCATCACGGACCCGCTCAAGGGATTCGGGAGCCTGGTGCAGGAACCGTCAATCACCTGACCGTTTCCGACAGCTATCCAAACATCGTGTTGGGCAAGATCAGCGCGATCTGCGGAAACAGGACCAGGATCACCACGCCCAATAGCATGGCGAACCAGAATGGCCAGATTCCCCGAAATATCGTGTTCAGCGGCACCCCGTCGGCGATGCCCTTCACGACGAACACGTTGACCCCGACCGGCGGCGATATCAGCCCCATCTCCAGGCAAATCACCATCATCACGCCGAACCAGATCATGTTGATCCCCAGCGGCTCGATGATCGGCTGAATGAGCGGGACCGTCAGCACGAGGATCGCGAAGCCCTCAAGGAACGTGCCGAGAACGATGAACATGACCAGGAAGGCGATCACGATCTGCATGCCCGAGAAGCCCTGCTCGCCGACCCAGGTCGAAAGCGCGAAGGTAACGCCGGTAAAGCCCACGAAGGTCTTGAACACGAACGCGCCGAACAAAATCATGAACAAGGTGCCCGAGGCACGAAGGGTCGAGTTGAAGACATCCTTCATGTTGGGCCAGGTCACCGCGCGGCGAATAAGCGTCACCACGAAAGCCAGGGCGGCGCCGATTCCGGCCGCCTCGATGGCGGAAAACACCCCGGTGTAAATGCCGCCAATGGTCAGCACGACGATCCCGATGATCCAGCCGGCGCTGCCCAGCGCATGGAAGCGCTCGTTCATGGGGACGGCTTCGGCCGATTGCGGCGCCTTGGCAGGGTCTCGCATCACCACAATCCAGATCGCCAGAACGAACAGGGCCGTCAGCATCAACCCCGGAAACACACCGGCAAGAAACAAACGGCCGATGCTTTCTTCGGTCAAAATCGCATAGATCACGAAACCCGCCGACGGGGGAATGAGAATGCCCAGCGTGCCGCCGGCCGCGATCGCGCCCGTGGCCAGCCCGTCGTCATACTTGTAGCGCTGCATTTCGGGCAGCGAGACCCGCCCCATGGTCAGCGCCGCGGCAAGCGAGGACCCCGACAGCGCCGAGAACCCGGCGCAGCCAACGACCGTCGCCGAAGCGAGCCCGCCCTTCATATGACCGAGCCAGGCATTGGCCGCCTTGTAGAGGTCCCGGCTCATGCCCGAGACACCCGCCAGGTTTCCCATGAGCACGAACAGCGGAATGATGATCAGGGGGAAGTTGGCGGCTTCGGCGAAAATCTCGCCGGCCAGGGTGGGAACGGCGGCCACCGGGCGGATCAGATAGATGCCGACCGTGCCGATCAGCATCATCGTCAGGCCAACCGGCATCCGGATGAACAGAAGGACAAAGAGCGCGACAAACCCCAGGATCGCGACGGTTTCACTCTCCATCAGTCGGCGACATCATTGGGGTCTTCGCCCTGCCAATGGGCGAACCCGACCAGCAGTTGCACGAGCAGATGTAGTGCGTAGAAGCACAGGGCGACACCGAGGAAATAGTAGAACCATGTGTGTTCGATGCTGAGGTTTTCGGTGATGCAGGCCTCCTCGAAGCCGCAGGCCTTGGTCCACAGCGCATAGGCGGCCAGGCTGGTAATCCCGAGCCCCATGAGCCGCATGACCGCGTCCGTATATCGTGTCGCCGAGCGTCCAAAGAAATTGGTGATGATATCGACCGAAACATGGGAGTTGTTCCGCGCGCCGTAGGCCACCGCGCATCCCGCCACCACGGCGAGCACCATGACCGAAATATCGTCGATCCCGAAGATCGGATCGTTGAGCGCATAGCGCCAGAACACGGCGATCAGAATATTCGCCATGAGCACGCACACACCGATGGCGCCCAGCACGGCGAACAACCCGGCCACCCGGCCGAGTTGTTCGTCAGCCCAAACGAGAGCCTTGTGCTGCGGCTCGGGCACGTATCAGCTGCCCTTGCCCGTCATCTTTGCGATCATCTGACCAATCGTGCTGTCGCCGACAGGCTGGCTTGAAATCTCCGCCATGACCGTGTCGATCTTGGCCTGCCACCGCGCCTTCTCGGCGGCAGACACCTCGATCATTTCATTGCCTGCATCTGCCGCAATCTTAAACCCGCGCTCGGACGATTTTTGGTAGGCGCTACCAGCACCCGTGGAAAGTTCGGTTCTGGAGGCAGCATTGACCCACCCTTTTTCCTCGTCGGTGAGGCCGTTGTAGACGTCCTTGTTCATCAACAAGACGAAGGCAGATCCTGAACCAGGGAACCAGGTCGTCACATAGTTCGCCGGCTCATGAAGCTTGAAGGATCCAATGGCGGAGGGATCGACGAGAATTCCATCAATCACGCCGTTGGCGAGATTCTGGTTTACCACCGTGATCGGTTGCGCCACTGCGGTCGCGCCCAACGCTTCAACAATCGGCACACTTGCCTTGGACGTCACCCGAAGCTTCAGGCCCTGAAGGTCTTCCAAGGTGCGAACCGGCTTGTCCTTGGTGATCAAAACCGGCGGCGCGTTGGACCAAATAGCGATAACTTTGGCGTTATATTCCTGCTCGATCTCACCGCGCACGCGCTGCAACGCTGCCGTGCAAGTGATTGCCGAAGAACACACACCGGGCATTCCAATGACGTTGGTTTTCGGGAAAACGTCGGCCGTGAATCCCGGCAGGGCGAAGACGATGTCAGCCACGCCGTTGAGCAGGATCGAATACTGTTTGGGCGGCACCTTGTTCAGGGCCCCACCCGGGAATTGCTTGACCGTCATCTTGCCACCCGAAAGCTCGGCCAGCTTTTCGCCGAACGGCGTCATGACGCCTTTGTTCATTGGGTGCTTCGGGCCCATGAAATAGGCCAGGGAAAGCTCATCGGCGGAAGCCGTCGAGGTCGCAAACGCGCCGGCAGCGGCAAAACCTGCAGCAATGGCGACTGCTTTAAATTTTATCATCAGTTCCTCCCAGTTATGGAACCATCGGCGTGATGCCGATTTCCTACATTACAGCAACTATCCAATTCGTTGACTACATCAATTATTGATGTAGCGAACTCGTGAGCAGATGCGCGTGAGAGAAACCCTAGCGCAATTTCGAGCAGGGCGGGGAAAGCCTTCAACAGGTATTCGCACCCAGGCGTTTGCCGGATGTGAACACACAACGGCAAGGGTAAGGATAAGGGTAATCAAACGATCCCAGCCCTGACGTCATGGTAAAAGCATGATCATGCCGGACCACCCATTTTCGCTGCACATGATCGAGGCCAACGGCCTGCAACTGCGCGCGGCCGTCAAAGGCAGCGGCCCGCTGGTCATCATGGTCCATGGTTGGCCGGAGCTCTGGTATTCCTGGCGACATCAGATTCAACCCATCGCGGACGCGGGATACCGTGTCGTCGCGCCGGACATGCGCGGCTACGGCGGCAGCGACAAACCCCAAGAGGTTGCGGCTTACGACATGGCCAGCCTGATGGCCGACGTCGTCGGGGTCATCGATGCCTTCGATGCCCCCTCGGCCATCCTGATCGGCCATGACTGGGGCGCACCGATCTGCTGGAACACGGCTGCGATGTATCCCGACCGGGTCTCGGCCATCGCCGCGCTCAGTGTTCGCTATCCGCGGCGCGGCCCCATCTCCACCATCGATTTGTGGCGGCGCATATACGCAGACCGGTTCTTCTATCAGCTGTATTTCGAGGACGAAGGCGTGGCCGAAGCCGAGCTGGCGGCCGACGTTGCCCTGTCGTTGCGGAAAATCTACTTCGGGCTTTCAGGCAATGCCCCAGCGGCGGATTACTGGCTCGACCGACCTGACGACGGGGGTCTGCTCGGGCCGCTCATTGACCCGGATCCGTTTCCGGCTTGGCTGAGCACCGACGATCTCGACTATTACACAGAAAATTTCAGCGCTGGCGGCTTCCGCGGCCCGATCAACCGCTACCGCAATCAGGATCGGGATTTCGAGATGCTCCCGAACATGGCGACCGGACCGGTTCTTCAACCTTGCTGCTTCATCGCGGGAAGCCGCGATCCCGTGCGCCACTTCGTCCCGGGTCGCGACCTGTACGAGGATGTCGGACGCCACTGCGCCGACCTGCGTTTTTCGCGCATCATCGAGGGCGCGGGACACTGGGTGCAGCAGGAAGCACCCGACGATGTAACCACCGCGTTGCTTGCGTTTCTTTCCTCGCTCAGCTGAACCAAACTGGCCCCGCACCCGTCCGCACGTTAGGGTTCGGACAAACATGGACGAACGCAGACGAACGGGATTTCCGAGATGGCCGAGATCATGGTGCCGTATGAATATGACGGCCGGCAGTTCGAGGGCGCGGTGGTGTGGGACGACACGATCAGCGACCCGCGCCCGGTGATCTTCATGCAACCCGACTGGTTCGGCGTCTGCCGCCACACCCTCGACATGGCTGCCGAGGCGGCGGGCAAGGACTATGTGATGCTGGTCGCCGACATGTATGGCGTCGGCTATGGCGACCGCGACAAGGGTTTCGACGAATTGCTCGCCAGCGCCCAGGGCGCACGCCATGACCTTCCGCTGGTGCGCGAGGGCGGTGCCGTCGCACTGAATGCGCTGCTGGCGACCGCACGGGAACACGCACCGATCAGGGACAGCCCGATCGGCGCGATCGGATTCTGCATGGGCGGCGGCATCGTGCTCGAACAGGCCCGCGCCGGTGCGGATTTTGCCGGCACGGTGATCTTCCACGTCACACTTCCCAATCCGGTTGACGCGCAAACCACACCCGACTTCAAGGGCCGCGTGCTCGCCATCCACGGACGCGCCGACCCGGTGACCCCCAAAGACATGATGGACGTGCTGGAAACCGAACTCACGACCGCCGAGGTCGACTGGCAAACCATGACCTTCGGCCACGCGACCCACGCCTTTTGCGTGCGCGGCGAGAACAATCCCCCGATGACCCTGTTTGATGAAGATCTGTGCCAGAAATCCTACCGGATGATGCACGAATTCTTCGCGGAAACGCTCTAGAACCCATCGCCATGAGTGTTTCCGCAGCCGTCCAAATGACGCCGCGCGCCCGGCTGACGGCGATCGCCATCATGTGCCTGGCCTCGCTGTGCTTCATCACCATGCACGGCTTCATCAAGACCGTGCGCGGCGATGTCCCCATCGGCATGATCATCTGGTCGCAATACACCATCCAGGCGATCCTGCTGACGACGCTGCTGGCACCGCGACTGTCACGGATCATCTCCAATCAGATGCTCGGCCTGCAGGTTTTGCGTGCCCTGGCGCTGATGGCGGCGGTCAGCGGCATGTTCATCGCCGTCGGGCTGATGCCCCTGGCCGACGCTATCGCGATTGCCTTTGTCGCGCCGCTGATGATCACCGCCGCGGCGGCTTTCTTTCTCAAGGAACGGGTCTCACCCGGACAATGGCTGGCCATCCTGATCGGGTTCGGCGGTGTGCTGATCGTGATCCGGCCCGGCACAAGCATCTTCGAGCCGGCCTCGCTCGTCCCGCTCGGCGCGGCGGTTTGCGTGGCGCTCTATCAGACCCTGACGCGCCCGATCAGCCAGGCCGTGCAGCCCATCTCGATGCTTTATACCGCGACGATCGTTGGCCTGGTCGTGTCCGCGCTGGCGCTTCCCTTCGTGTGGGAAACGCCGGACCTTCGGCAGATCGCCTATCTCGGTGCCGCCGCATGCCTCGGTGCCGCGGCGCATTTCCTGCTGATCCGCGCCTATCACGCAGCCCCCGCTTCGCTGGTCGCCCCCTTCGCCTACACCGAGATCGTCTGGTCGTCCGCGATCGGCTTCGCGGCGTTCGGCGACATCCCGGACGGCGCGACACTTACCGGCGCCGCGGTCCTGATCGCAAGCGGTCTCTATCTGTTGCGCGCGCCGCGAAGCTAGCGATTCGGTCGTCCTGCGCGCGCGCCTGTTGGCTCTCGCCACCCGGTATTTGCGCCTGCGACAATCGGGATCACCATAACCCCTTGCATCACAGGCAGGCTCCACGCATGACAGTGCTAGGTCATCATGCGCCCGGGCGGCGCACACGGAATTGGGTCAGCTCATGAAGAAAATCGGCTTTTTGTCCTTTGGTCACTGGTCTGCCGGACAAGGATCACAAGTGCGCTCGGGCTCCGATGCGTTGCTCCAATCCATCGATCTTGCCGTGGCAGCCGAGGAGCTGGGGGCCGACGGCGCCTACTTCCGGGTGCATCATTTCGCCCGTCAACTGGCCTCCCCCTTCCCGCTGCTGGCCGCCGCCGGCGCGAAGACCAGCCGCATCGAGCTCGGCACCGGCGTCATCGATATGCGCTACGAAAACCCGCTCTACATGGTGGAGGACGCAGGCGCGGCCGATCTCATCGCCGGCGGACGGCTCCAGCTCGGCATCAGCCGGGGCTCGGGGGAGCAAGTGGTCGATGGCTGGCGGTATTTCGGCTATCAGCCTGCCGAAGGCGAAGAGCATGCCGATATGGCCCGGCGCCACACCGCAGCATTCCTCGAAGTGCTGAAGGGCGAAGGGTTCGCCGAACCCAACCCGCAACCGATGTTCCCCAACCCGCCGGGCGCCCTGCGCGTCGAGCCCCATTCCGAAGGCCTGCGGGACAGGATCTGGTGGGGCGCGGCCTCAAACGCGACCGCCGTCTGGGCGGCCAAAATGGGAATGAATTTGCAAAGCTCCACGTTGAAGACCGACGAGACCGGTGAGGCCTTCCATATCCAGCAGGCCGAGCAAATCCGTGCCTTCCGCGCCGCCTGGAAGGAAGCGGGTCACACCCGCGAACCACGCACGTCGGTCAGCCGCAGCATTTTCGCGCTGACGAACGATATGGATCGTGCCTATTTCGGACGCTCGGGCGAGAGCGAAGACCATGTCGGCTTCCTCGATGCCAATACCCGTTCGATTTTCGGCCGCAGCTATGCCGCAGAGCCCGAACAACTCGTTGCGGAACTGGCAAAGGACGAGGCGATCGCCGAGGCCGACACCCTCCTGCTGACCGTGCCGAACCAGCTGGGCGTCGAATATAACGCCCATGTCATCGAATCGATCCTGACCCAGGTCGCACCGGCGCTGGGCTGGCGATAACAGGCTCGTCTTTCTGACTGGAGCGGCGACGTGGCGGGGCTATGACTCGCCGGAAGCCGCCTTGCGCGCCTCGATCTCGGCGACCTCGGCAGCGGTCTTGCCCCAGAGCGGCGGGTCCTCGAGATACAGCTCTTCCTCGGGCGTGTTTTCGCGCCCCAGGCAAACGTTGCGATGGGGGAAGCGCCCGAACTTCCGGATTGCCTCGCGATGGCCCAACGCGGCTTCCATCGAGCGGTCCTCACCCAGAGGTTCGTAAAGGGCGCAGGCCCGATCCTGATCTTCCAGGTTTTCGCTGTGTTCGAACGGCAGATACAGGAAGATCTTGTGCCACTTGGCGACCAGCTGGTCATGGCCGCGATCGAGTGCAATCCGGGCGATCTCGCGGGCCTTCGCATCGGTGCCAAACGCGCGTGGTGAGGCCCGATAGATATTGCGCGGCACCTGATCGAGGATCAGGGTAAGTGCGAGGCAGTCGGCCGGATTCTCGACGAAATGGTCAAACGCGCCACCGCCCGCACGCTCATGAACCTCACGATAACGCTGCGCAAGTTCGGCGTCGAATTCAGGCGTGGAGCGAAACCAGACGTCGCGCCGCTCCATCTCTCTGGAGAGATCGGTGTCACCAAACCAGAACGTCAAAACATCTGTGCTCAGGGGATCCATATCGGGCCACTCACTCATCGTAATATCGTCGCCATAGTATATCTCACCGCGCCGCACATTTAATTCTCGGCCAGGACGCACGGAAGCGCGAGTTTCCAGAACCAGAATTGTCACCAGAGAAAGCAACATCTCATGCCTGATCGGTTTGGACCACGCGGCACCTTCGCGCTCTTTATCCCGCTCCAGAATGCCAACATGCAGCCCGAATACGAGATGCTGCGGCCCGAGGGCATCAACAACCAGATCTACCGGTTTACGCTCGAGGTTCCCGACAAGGTGCCCGATGCCATCGTGCGCGTCGTCGAGGGTGGGCTGGGCTGCTGGCCGGACCAGGTGATCATCGGCAACAATGTCGAGATGCGGATCTGGACGCCCGATCAGCACGCCGAGTATCGCGGAAGACTCCAGGAGGCCATCGGCGACATCCCGCTGGTCACCGCAACCGATGCCGCCGTTGGCGCCCTGAAGACCATGGGCGCCAAACGCATCGCCGCGCTGTCACCCATGTCGGACGTCTATTCGAAGAGTGTCCAGGACTACTATGAGGCGATGGGTTTCGAGGTGCCCTATCACGCCGGGCTGCAAGTCAAGAAACCCGAAGACATCATCAAGGTGACCCTGGAAGACGCGCTCGCGGGCTTCCGCAAGCTCGATCACGACGACGTCGACACCTTCCTGCATGTGGGCGCGGCGCTGGGCATCGTCGACATGGTCGAGGAACTGGAGAAGGAACTCGGCCGCCCGGTCGTTTCGACCAACATCGCGACCTACTGGTACGCCCTGCGTCGGCACGGCATCACCGATCCCCTGGAGGGCTTCGGTCAGCTGGCGATGAAACCCGCGATCGCCGAATAGCAAAGCGGGCGCACCGCCGGATCGGTGAACCCTCAGTCGACCATGAACACCTGATACGACGTGGATTTGCCTCTGATCTGATGGGAGACAGCACCGATCCCTTTCATGGGATCAGCCCGCAGGGGCCATTTCAAAACCACCCGATTGCTGGCAATCGCCAAGGCGACGGTCATGAGCTCTGCAGCATCCTCATCCGTGCCGACAATCTCACGGATGAGGCGCATTTCATGCTTCACGAGAGCCGATTTTTTTCGCGCCGGGTGCATCGGATCGACCAGCACCACGTCCGGCGAGAGGGTCGGCAACAGATCCTTGGCGTCACCATAAAGCAGGGTCATGCGACTGATGACGTCTGCGACATCGCCGCCGGCTTTTCGGGCGCGCTCCAGCCCTTCTGCCAACAACCCGTGCATCTCGGGGGAACGTTCGATCAGGGTCACCTCTGCGCCCAGCGATGCCAGCAAGAATGCATCCCGACCGAGACCCGCCGTTGCATCCACCACGGTCGGGGTTTTCCCACCCTTCATCCCAACAGCCTTGGGCAGAGCCTGACCACGCCCACCGCCGAACCGGAAGCGATGCGCCACCGCCCCGCCTGTGAAATCACAGACCAGCCTGTTCATTTCTGCTGCATTGTCGTTGCGTGACATCCTGTTCCTCTACGGGATGAACAAGGCACAGCCCAACAAAAAATGTCCCTGCATATGGCTCACGGATAACTCAACGTGAATCCTTACAAGCCAGAACCCGGAAACATAGACCAAGCCCGTAGCCCCCAACCGACGCCCAGAAGATGAAATTATCCCGTTTGTTCTGACAGTCCCGTTCGATAGCCTCTAACTCCCTCAGCTATTGCAGGCCTGACGTCGACTAGAGCGTTTCCTTATTGGTCAGAATCATTTGTGGGATTCCCGTG